>Ga0315909_10004888_pt1 | contig 15637 bp, 9 predicted proteins | sample LakEriMetagenome_11_FD_203527 | JGI IMG/M metagenome (GOLD analysis project Ga0315909, IMG submission 203527) | Freshwater fungal communities from buoy surface, Lake Erie, Ohio, United States - Buoy 2 MA125 | ecosystem: Environmental > Aquatic > Freshwater > Lake | place: USA: Lake Erie, Ohio...
CCTGCCATCGATGTCTGCGGCACCGGCGGTGACAAGCTCGACCTCTTCAATGTTTCGACGACGGCCATGTTTGTGATCGCGGGGGGCGGAGCGGCTGTCCTCAAGCACGGCAACCGCGGCATCACGAGCAAATCAGGCGGAGCCGACGTCCTTGAAGCGCTTGGAGTCCCCATCAATCTGACCCCGGAACGCTTTGCCGAATGCGTCCAGCGGCATGGCGCGGCCTTTCTCCTCGCCCCGCAGTATCACCCGGCCTTCAAGGCAGTCGCCGGTGTCCGCAGACTCCTCGCGGCCTCGGGTACCCGCACGGTCTTCAATATCATCGGTCCCCTCCTCAATCCGCTCCAGCCCCCGCATCAGCTCGTTGGTGTCTTCGATCCCAGCCTGCCCCCGGTCTACGCCGATATCCTGCGCCGCCTCGGCCGTACCAGCGCATGGGTCGTTCATGGATCCACCGCCGACGGCCGCAGCATGGACGAAGTCTCCACCCTCGGACCCACGGAAATCGTCGCCCTCTCGGACGCAGCAATCACGGCACACTCGGTCGATCTGTCCGATCACGCCCATTCCCTCGCGGAACTGACGGGCGGCGACGCTGCCCGCAATGCCAGCATCCTCTCGGATATCCTCACCGGCAAAGACCGGGGACCCCGACGACGCCTTGTCACGGTCAATGCCGCCGCCGCCTTCCAGGTGGCCGGCCTCGCCACCTCATGGGACGAGGGCATCGCACGCGCCGGGGAATCCATCGATTCCGGCCGCGCCGCCGCCGTGCTCGATGCCCTCCGCAGCTTCTCCTGACGCTCCGCCATTCTCCGCACGAGGACAGTTGACGCCGCGCGCCGTCTCCAGATACATCAGCAGTCCGACACGCAACGAACCGAATCCCACGCCACCATGCAATCCGCGCTCCGCCTTGCCTTCTTCACGTCCCTGATTTCCCTCGCCTCCGCCCACGATGGCGGACTGCTCCTCCACACGGGCAAACCCCTCAAGCGTTCGCTCGCCGAAGCTCCCTTCGCCGTCGTCACGGGTGCGGGCAGTCTCGCCTACCAGACCGTACCAGGCTGGGGCGCCGTTCCCGACACCGTCAAGATCGGCCCCACCCACGGCGGCGTCGTCGTCGACAAGGATGGTCATATCTACGTCAGCTCGGATGGCAATGAAGGCATCTTTGTCTTCAAACCGGACGGCACCCTCGCAAAGAAAATCGCCCCGGAATTCTCAGGAATCCACGGCATGATGATCCATGAGGAAAACGGCAGGGAATTCATCTACGCCGCTCACCTCCGCTCGAAACAGGTGGTCAAACTCGACCTCGATGGCAAGGCCCTCCTGCAGATCCCCTACCCGAAGGAAGCCAATGCCTACCCGGACGGCAATGGCTACGCTCCCACCGGCGTCACCGTCGCCCCCGATGGCTCCATCTTCGTCGCCGATGGCTACGGCAAATCCCTCATCCATAAATTCGACGCCGCCGGCAAATGGATCAAAACCTTCGGAGGCAAAGGCAACACGGACGGCAAATTCGAAACCTGCCACGGCATCGCCCTCGATACCCGCGGAGAAAAACCCCTCCTTCTCGTCTGCGACCGCGAAAACCGCCGCCTCGTCCACATGGACCTCGATGGCAATTTCGTCGCCGTCATCACGAAGGACCTCCGCCGCCCCTGCGCCGTTTCCATCCTCGGTGACCACGTCGCCATCGCCGAACTGGAAGCCCGCGTCACCATCCTCGACAAATCAAATCAGCCCGTCGGCCACCTCGGCGACAATCCCGACAAGTCCCAGTGGGCCAAATTCCCGTCGCCCCAGAGCGAATGGAAGGACGGCATCTTCACGGCCCCGCACGGCCTTTCCTACGACAAGGACGGCAACCTCTACGTCCAGGACTGGAACCAGACCGGCCGCATCACCAAACTGGTGAAACAAGCCGCGCAGTGACCCCAGTTCACATCCTGATCCGCGCCGCCGCCCGCATCCCGGGCGGCGGCGTTTTCCTGTCGGCCTGCCACCTCGCAGCCGCCCCCCTGCTGTCGCTCCACTCCACCCTCGACCGCAGTCCGCTCCACGCAGCCGACGCCGGATCCCTGACCATCTCCGGCACCGCACCGTCCCCGCAGCCCTGCACAATCCGCGTCACGCTCTCCACCACCGGAACAAGCGTCTCGGCTTCCGTCACGCCAGCCAACGGCCGATTCTCGCTGACTTATCCCGGCAGCTTTCCAGGAGCCCCGCCGCTGACCCCGTCCCTCCTCTACATCGATGCCCTCACAGCCGCCTCCGCCATCCCGGACGCGGAAATCACCGTCGTCATCACGGGATCGCATCCGCCGGACCTGCCGCTCGCTTTCTGCGACGACTTCATCGATTCCCACGGCCGCAAGGACAGGGACGCTGCCCAGTTTCCCCTCCACCGCGCCCTCGCCAACCACTTCCTCCAGAGCCGCGCCGCCCACCTCATGGGCATCCGCCAACCGGACTTCGACCTGGCCAGGGAGGATGACTGGCAGTGGTTCCGCGATCATGCCGCGCTGTACGATTTCGATCACCGCGACCGCAACTGGTCGACTCCACTCGGCCACCGCCGCAGCCGCGGCTTCTGGCAGGCGGTCTGGAACCGCTGGTTCAATCCCACCAACAATCATCCATGGGACGGTAACCCGCAGAACCGCCGGCCGGACAACTTCCGGCCCTACACATTCACCAATGACACCGCTGACCTGGCGGTCCTCTACTGCCTCCTGCAGCAGGCCAGACCTTCGGCCCCGGACCACCGCAGCGGCCTGCTCCGCGAAGTCATCACCAACCTCCTCGCTTCCCAGCACACGTCGGCCGAAAACTTTGCCCTCCCCGATGCCGAGGGCCGCCGCGAACACTACACGGCCGGGGCCTTCCGCTACGGCATGTTCGAATCCGGTGAATGGCTCACGGAAGGCAAAGGCTGGTTCAGCCGCCCGGAATTTCGCGACTTCGCCCACGGCGGAGTCTTCAACGGCCGCGCCGTCTGGGCCCTCGGCGAAATCCTCCACGCCAATCCGCACGACGCACTCGCCCCAGCCATCCAGCAGGCCATCGCCCTCGCTCTCCGCTTCTGCCTGCACGACGGCCTCGCCCATGGCTACACGTCCCTCACCGGCTCAGGACTGCCCTTCTGGAAACACCCGGGCGAACACGCCTACCTCACCCTCGGCCTGATCCCGGCCGCCCTCACCTTCCCGGATTTCCCCATCACCCTCGACCCCGCCGCCGCTCCGCAGCGACTCGCCGGCCTCGCCGCCAAGGCCCTCGACGCCCTCGCCGAAACATCGGCCCCGGACGGCACATGGACCCACTACGCCAATGTCAATGCCATCCACATCGCCGCCCTCGCCCAGGGCTGCCTCTCGTTCCCGCAGCACCCCCGTCAGCCAGCATGGCTCGCTGCCGCCCGCCAGGCAGCCGACCTCTGGCTGAACCTCACCGCCTCGGAACCGGACGCCGCGGCCTTCCCGGCTCTCTTCGGCGACCGCAAGGGCTCCCGCATGACCTTCCAGCACGGGCCCGGACCCGCCCACGCCAACCTCTACGCCAGCGGCCACTGGCTCCACGCCCTCGCCCTCCTCAGCCGCGCCACCGACCACCCCGCCGCCCGACAGCGCGCCCTCGCCATCACCGCCACTTTCCTCGGCCAAAACGCCCTCCAGACCCGGTTGCTCAGCGAAATCGGCTCAATCCATAACCGCATCACGGCTCCCGCCTCTCCGGACCTCCCTCCCCGGCTCGCATGGGACGCCTACCCGGAATCCACCGCTTTCTTCCAGATCGGGCTCCTTCACCTCCTCATTACCCCCGCCACAGCCAGCCACTGAATGTCAGGATCCCCCAGCATCATCAATTGGCAAACCCGCCGGACGTGCTTTCATGCGCCCCCATGGACGATGGGCCTCTCCTGATTTCTGCCGGTGCTGCGATTCTCGCGGTCGCCGCCCTGTTTGCCGGCCACCGCGCCAACAAGCGCCGCCGCCTCCTCACGGCCCTGCCCACTTCCAGCGTCCAGGGCGTCTTCATCGGCCTCGTCGAACTCAAGGGCTCCGCTGAATCGGAACATCCCTACACGTCCTACCTCGCCGGACATGCCTGCGTCCATTATTCATGGCGCGTCGATGAACACTGGCGCCGCGTCGTTCAGGAAACCTACCGCGACGACCAGGGCCAGCTCCGGAGCAGAACCCGAGTCGAAACCGGTGTCGTCACCGTCGACCGCGGCGGCGAAACCGGCCCGTTCTACCTCAAGGACGATTCCGGTGTCATCCGCATCAACCCGGATGGCGCCGAAGTGCGCCCCCTCAGCTTCGTCCAGGTCACCTGCGGACCGTCCCACCCGTTCTACTACGGCCGCGGCCCCCGCGGTGCCATCGCCAACACCACCATGACCCGCACGTTCGTGGAAGCCGGCATTCCCCTCCACACCCAGCTCTATGTGGTTGGAGAAGCCCGCGAACGCTCGGACATGGTCGCCCCGGAAATCATCGCCGCTCCCCATGCCCCCCTCTACCTTCTTACCACGGAAACCGAAGAGGAAGTCCTCAGCCGCTACGGCTTCTCCCGCTCGGGCTGGGGACTCGCCGGACTCGTCGCCGCAGGCATCGCCGGATGGGCTCCCTTCCTCGAACGCGACCCGGAACAGGGCATCCTCTGGGGCCTCGCCGCCGCGGGCATCTACGCCGCCCTCTGGCTCCTCAGCTGGAAGATTCTCATCTACAACAGCCTCGTCGATACCAGAAACCGCGTCCGCCAGGGCTGGTCTCTCCTCGAAGTCCAGCTGAAACGCCGCGCCGACCTCATCCCGCCGCTCGTCAGCATCGTCGAAGGCATGCGCTCCCACGAACAGTCGGTCCTCGAAACCCTCACCCAGCTGCGCGCCCAGTCGGACGCCACTCCCCCAGGCCATCCAGGCACCAACTATCACGGCATCGCCTCCCACATCGTCCACCTCGCGGAAAAATACCCGGACCTCCGCGCCCACCACTCGTTCCAGCAACTTCAGGCCCAGCTCATCGAAACGGAACAACGCATCGCCCTCGCGCGTTCCTACTTCAACGACGCCGCCTCGGCCTTCAACACGGCCATCGAAGTCTTCCCGGACAGCCTCTTCGCCAAACTCGGCGGCTTCCGGCGCATGCCCCTCCTCGAAGCCTACGACTTCGAACGCGCCGAAGTCCGCGTCCAGCTCGCCTCCTGAACATTCCCGCCGCGCGGCCCCGTGCCGCCCCTCACGGATGGAACGGCAGCACCACGGACAGCAGCTTCGTGGCCACCAGACCAATCACGGAAAGCACCGTCAGCAGCAGGGTCCACGTCCGCAGGGTCTCCCGCTCGCTGAAGCCACTGAGCCGCGACACCACCCAGAACCCACTGTCGTTCATCCACGAACAGCCAAAGGCCCCGAACCCGATCGCCAGAAAGACATACATCGGCGAATACGAAGGCGCAGCCGCCGCCAGCAGTGGGTAGATCATCGCCGACGTCGTCTGCATCGCCACGGTCGCACTGCCCTGCGCAATCCGCAGCACCAGCGCCACCAGCCACGACAGCAGAATCAGATCGACACTGCGCCCGGCCACCAGATGCCGGATCGCTTCCCCCACCCCCGCATTCCGCAGCATCAGCCCGAAGGCCCCGCCAGCCGCTGTGATCATGATGATCACCCCGGCCGTCTCGAGCGGCGGCCCCATGAGATCACTGACCTTCTCCATGCCGAGCTTCTTCTGCCGCACCAGCAGCAGTATGCTCAGCAGCCCGCCAATCATCAGCGCAATATTCTTGTTCCCGATGAACTCGAAGAGATGATAGGCCTGACGGAACCAGCCGGCTTCTTCCCCGCCCGATCCTGCAAACTGCGCCCATTCCTTGCCCTGCCCGAAGGCATGCCGCGCGATCTCGAAGAATGACGCCGCACTGATCAGCAGGATCGGCAGCACCACGGGCGCAATCGACGCCGCGAATGACGGCAGTTCGCTCTCGGGCCGGTCCACGAGTGCCCGCAGACTGGAAAGCGGCGCATTCGGCGTTTCCCGCATGGGCACATCGTTGGCCGCCGCAATCCGCTTCATCGCAAACCACCCCAGCCCCACCGGAATCATCCCCACCAGAATCCCCGCAAACAGCGATATCCCCGTGTCGAGCTTCAGATTCTCCACCACCATGAGCGGCCCCGGATGCGGCACGGTCATCGAATGCGTCGTCACCCCAGCCCCGCAGATCGCCAGCACATACAGCGAAAAATTCCCGCCCGTCCGCATCGCCAGCGCCATCGCAATCGGCACCATCAGCATGAACATCGTATCAAAAAAGATCGGAATCGACAGAAAGTAGGTGGCCGCCAGCAGGGCCAGCCCGGCCCGACCCTCTCCCGTGATTGCCAGAAACCTCCGCACCACTTTGTCAGCCGCCCCGCTCTGCATCATGCACATCCCGATCAGCGTGGCCATTCCCACCACAATCGACAGCTTCCCAGCCGTCGTCCCGAATTCCTCGGTGCATAATTCCACCGCCCGCAGCAGCTTTCCCTTCGCCGGATTCTTCGGATCAGCCGGCAGCGACGACGCCATCACCCCAGCGAGCAGCGCCGCAAGGATCAGCGCCAGAAACGGATGCAGCCGCAGCCGGGAAATCGCCAGAATCACAAATCCGACACAGACAATCAGAACCACAAAGGGCCAAAGGGGAGAGGCGGCATTCGCCAGCAGATTCATCCCGCGGTCATAGGAAATCAGAAGGCCCGGGGCAATCAGTTTTCCGGACGCTTCCACGTCCCGCATTTCCACCGCCCAACCGGGGTTGGCAAATCTCCCGCGGCCCACTACAGGATTGCCCATGTTCCGCCCGGCCTTTGTCCTGCAGATCACCCTCGCCATTGCCGCCGCCGCCCCGGAAGCGGTCCGCTTCAACCGCGACATCCGCCCCATCCTCGCGGAACAATGCCTTTCCTGCCACGGGTTCGATGCCAAACACCGCAAGGCGGACCTCCGCCTCGATACCCCGGAAGGAGCCACGGCCCCACGCGACCCGCTCCCCGCCATCACCCCAGGCCAACCGGAACAGTCGGCCGCATGGCTTCGCATCCTCTCTGACGACCCGGACGAGGTCATGCCGCCCCCGGAAGCGCACCGTCCTCCGCTTTCCCCGCAGCAGAAGGAATTGATCCGCACATGGATCGCCGAGGGAGCCCGCTACGAACCCCACTGGGCCTTCTCCCCACCCCAATCCCCTCCCGTCCCGCCAGACGCAGGCCACCCCATCGACCACTTGCTCGCCACGGGCATTCAGAAGGCAGGCCTCTCCCCGGCTCCCGCTGCCCCTCCGGCCACGCTCATCCGCCGCCTCTCGCTCGACCTCACCGGACTCCCGCCGTCCCCGGAGGAAGTGCGCGACTTCACAGCGGCATGGCAGGCAAACCCGGAAAGCGCATGGCAGGCCCTCACGGACCGCCTCTTCGCCAGCCCGCACTTCGGCGAACGCTGGGCCCGCTGGTGGCTCGACCAGGCACGCTACGCAGACAGTCATGGCTATTCCATCGACGGCCCTCGCCAGATCTGGCCGTACCGCGACTGGGTCGTCAATGCCTTCAACAAGGACCTCCCGTTCGACCAGTTCACCATCGAACAACTCGCCGGCGACCTCCTGCCGGACGCCTCGGAAAGCCAGCGTGTCGCCACTGGCTTCCACCGCAATACCCAGATCAATCAGGAAGGCGGCATCGACCCCGAACAATTCCGCATCGACAGTGTCTTCGACCGCGTCGCCACCACCGGCACCGTCTGGCTCGGCCTCTCGGTCGGCTGCGCCCAATGCCACGACCACAAGTTCGATCCCATCCCGCAGCAGGAATTCTACGAACTCTTCGCCTTCTTCAATCAGCAGGACGAACCCACCCTCCGAGTCCACGGAGGCAACCCTCACCTCCCCTCACTCGAAGAGGAACTGAAACGCCTCCCGGCAAGGCAATCGAAGCCTTCTCCCAAGGAAATGAGCGCGATCACCGAATGGGAACAGTCACTCGACGACCCTGCCCGCCGCCAGCTCCCGGATCCTGTCCGCAAGGCGCTCCGGACACCAGCCGCCGAACGCTCGCCCCAGCATTGGCAATCCCTCGCCGCCACCGCCCAGCCGGACGGCCTCACCACCACGGGCCTCCGCCGCCGCGCGGAAATCGAGACGGAACTCAACCGCATGCCCACCACCATGGTCCTCGCGGAACGTTCCCAGCCACGCCCCACCCACATCCTCATTAAAGGCGATTTCACCAGACCCGGCCCGGCCGTCTCACCCGGTACCCCGGGAATTCTCCCGCCACTCCAACCCAGAGGCACGGCCCCGGACCGGCTCGACCTCGCCCGCTGGATCGTCAACCCAGCCAATCCCCTCACGGCCCGCGTCATCGCCAACCGCATCTGGATCGCCTGCTTCGGCCGCGGCCTCGTGGAATCGGACAACGATTTCGGCACCCAGGGCTCTCCACCCTCACACCCGGAACTGCTCGATTTCCTCGCCACGCAATTCACCGGCCATCACTGGAACTTCCGCCACGTCCTCCGCCTCATCGTGTCGTCCCACGCCTACCGCCAGTCTTCCCGCACGTCCCCTCAGCAACGCGAACGCGACCCCCTCAATGCCTCATTCGCCCGCCAGTTGCGTCTCCGCCTCGACGCAGAACTGGTGCGCGATCACGCGCTCTCAGCCAGTGGTCTCCTCCACCGCACCATCGGCGGCCCGCCTGTCTACCCACCCATCCCGGACGGTGTCATGAACCTCGGTCAGTCACGCCACCCATGGCCAGTCAGCACAGGACCGGACCGCTACCGCCGCGGACTCTACACGTTTCTCTTCCGCGCCACGCCCCCGCCTTCTCTCGCCGTCTTCGACGCCCCGGAAGGCTTCACCACCTGCACCCGACGCCTCCGCAGCAACACTCCCCTCCAGGCCCTCACTCTCATGAACGATGCCTCGTTCGTCGAATGCGCCCAGGCCCTCGCCTCCATCATCCGTACAGCCGGAATCACCGAGGCCTTCCTCCGCTGCACCGCCCGTACCCCCTCGGACGCCGAACTCGCCATCCTCACGCCGCTCGAACCCTTCACGGCAGCCCGCACCCTCCTCAACATGGACGAAACCATCACCCGCGAATGACCCACCTCCCCATGACTGCGGACCCTCTCCTCATCACCAGACGGCACCTCTTCGAGCGATGCGCCGTCGGCCTCGGCTCCATCGCGCTCTCCCAGCTCTCCTCGCGCGCCACCAGCACCCCCACCAGCACCCCGCACCACCAGCCCCGCGCCAAAAACGTCATCTTCCTCTTCATGGCAGGCGGCCCGTCCCAGCTGGAAACATTCGACCACAAACCGGAACTCGTCCGCCGCAACGGCCAGCCCATCCCCGCCAGCTTCACCGAAGGCAAACGCTTCGCCTTCATGAACTCCAGCCACCGCACGGACCTCCTCGCCCCCATCCCGTCATTCCAGCAGCACGGCCAGTCCGGTGCATGGGTCAGTTCCTACCTCCCGCACACCGCAAAAATCGTCGACCACCTCACCATCGTCCGTACCTGCCAGACCGACCTCTTCAATCACGCCCCGGCGAAACTCTTCATGAATACGGGCAGCGGTCTCTTCGGCCGCCCCAGCATGGGCGCATGGGTCACCTACGGCCTCGGCAGCACCTGCGATGACCTCCCCGGCTTCGTCGTTCTCCAAAGCGGCCCGCGCGGCCCACGCGGCGGTGCCTCGCTCTGGACCAGCGGCGTCCTCCCCTCGTCCTTCCAGGGCGTCCCCCTCCGCAGCAAAGGCGACCCCATCGTCAGCCTCTCCACCCCGGACGGCATCTCCCCAGACGCACAAGCCCAGCTCGTCAACTCGGTCCGCCAACTCAACCAGATCCACCTCGACGAAACCGGCGACGACGAAATCTCCACCCGCATCAAGGCCCTCGAAATGGCCTACCGCATGCAGACGAGCGCCCCGGAACTCATGGACCTGTCCGCAGAATCCCAAGCCACCCTCGACCTCTACGGCATCCGCGAACAGAAGGAAAGTTCCTTCGCCCGCAATTGCCTCCTCGCCCGCCGCCTCGTCGAACGCGGCGTCCGCTTCGTCCAGCTCTACGACACCAACTGGGACCACCACGGCGGCCCCACCGAAAACCTCCAGCAGCACCTCCCAGCCAAATGCGCCGACATCGACAAGGCCTGCGCCGCCCTCGTCACTGACCTCGCGCAGCGCGGTCTCCTCGACGATACCATCGTCATCTGGGGTGGCGAATTCGGCCGCACCCCCATGGGCGAAGTCCGCGAATCCACCGGCCGCAACCACCACATCGACGCCTTCACCATGTGGTTCGCCGGCGGCGGCTTCCGCCCCGGCACCGTCTTCGGCGAAACCGACGAATTTGGCTTCGCCCCCGTCACCCACCCCACCCACATCCGCAATATCCACGCCACCATCCTCCACCTCCTCGGCCTCCACCACGAGAAACTCTCGGTCCGTTCCCAGGGACTCGACTTCCGCCTCACCGGGGTCGAACCCGCCCACGTCATCCACTCCCTCCTCGCATAATCCGCCGCAGGCACCCGGTCGCCGCCCCCACGGCATCACGCCCTCGCATTTCCCCCAGCCCTGCCTTACCCTCGGCGGCTATGTCCAGCTGCCACCCCGCCCGCTCGATCGCCGCCCGCTCCGCGGTATGCCTCGGCCTGCTCACCGCCGCCTGCCCCGCCGCCAGCAGCACCACCCGCCCGGATGCACCAGCGCCGCAGCGCCCGAACCTCGTCTTCATCCTCGCAGATGACCTCGGCTGGGCAGACACGGGATGCTACGGCAGCAGGTTCCACCGCACCCCGCACATCGATGCCCTCGCCCGCCGCGGTATGAAGTTCACCAACGCCTACGCCGCCAATCCCCTCTGCTCCCCCACCCGCGCCAGCATCCTCACCGGCCTCTACCCGGCCCGACTCGGCATCACCGCCCCCACCTGCCACCTCCCGGAGGTCCGACTGAAGGCATCTCTGCCCGCCAAGGCCGCCCCCTCAGCCCGCTGGCTCATCCCCACCAGCGCCACCCGACTCGATACCACGCACCGCACTCTCCCGGAATTCCTGCGCGACGCCGGATACGCCACGGCCCACTTCGGCAAATGGCACCTCGGAGCAACTCCGTTCTCTCCCCTCGAACAGGGCTTCGCCTCGGACTTCCCCCACCACCACGGCCCCGGACCTGCCGGCAGCTACCTCGCCCCATGGAAATTCAGCGGCCCTCAGCCAGTCACAGGCCAGCAAGGCGAACACATCGAGGACCGCACCGCTCAGGAAGCCGCCCAGTTCATCCGCCAGCACCGCCAACAACCGTTCTTCCTCAATTACTGGGCCTTCTCGGTCCATTCCCCCTACGAAGCCAAACCGGACTCCATCGCCCAGTTCGCCAGCACCTCACCCAGCGGCCCGCAGTCGAATCCACTCTACGCTGCCATGGTCGCCAGCCTCGACGACGCCGTCGGCACCATCGTCCGTACCCTCGAATCCGAAAACCTCCTCGACCGCACCATCATCGTCTTCTTCTCGGATAACGGCGGCGTGAACTGGCAGGCCATGAAATCCGAAAGCCCCGCCGGAAAACCAAACCGCTTCGCCCACCTCCCTCCCACCAGCAATGCCCCGCTCCGCGGCGGCAAAGCCTCGGTCTTCGAAGGCGGTGTCCGCGAACCCTGCCTCGTCGTCTGGCCCGGCGTCACCCCGCAGGGATCCCAATCAGACGCCCTCATCCAAAGCATCGACTTCCTCCCCACCCTCGCAGAAGCCACCGGCATCACTCTGCCAGCCGACCTGCAAACCGATGGACGCTCGTTTGCCCCCGTCCTCCGCAACCCAGCAACCCCGCACCGCGATACCATCTTCACTTTCTTCCCACACGATACCCTAGCCTCGGGTCAGCACCCCGCCTGCGCCGTCCGCCGCGGCCCATGGAAACTGATCCGCTACTTCCACGGCAACCCGGACGGATCGCACCGGCTCGAACTCTACAACCTCGCCAGCGATCCCTCGGAATCCACCAGTGTCGCCGCGTCCGAGCCCGCCCTCACCTCCGAACTCGACACCCTCATCTCCCAGTTCCTCAAGGATACCCACGCCGTCGTCCCCCAGCCGAATCCTGCATGGAATCCCAAGGCCGCAGCCCATCGCCCGGATTCCTCCCCCAAGAAGCAGAACGATCCCTCATTCTCAGGCTGGAAGGTCCGCAATGCCTCGGCCACCATCCGCGACGGCGCTCTCGTCGTCACCAACCCAGCCAAGGACCCCTTCCTCGGATTCGCCCCCGGCCCACTCAAGGGCCCTGCCCATCTCCACTTCCGCCTCCGCAACGAAGGCGGACCCGGCCGCGTCGCATGGCTCCCCTCACCCAACGCACAACCCGCCGCATCCCCCAAACCAATCAATTTTTCCACCAAAGCCGGCGACTGGACCACCCTCAGACTGACCATCCCACACAAGGAAAATTCCGCAGGCATCGTCCGCCTCCACCTCCCCCTCTCCGATACCACGGAAATCGACTTCCTCGAAATCATCACGGGCGACACCACCCGCCGCTCCGATTTCACCAATCCCTGACTCCTCCCCCGCAAGTCCGATTCTCCGTCTTGAAGCGCCACCGCGCCCGCCCCATCTTCAGCACCATGTTCCAATCGCACCTCGACCGCTCCATCGCTGCCCTCGAAGCAGTCCGCTCCATGGAAAACGAGGTCGCCCGCGCCGCACATACCATGGCTTCCTGCCTCCACTCCGGAGGCCGCATCCTTTCCTGCGGAAATGGCGGCAGCGCCGCGGAAAGCGCACACTTCTCCACTGAACTCCTCTGCCGCCTCGACGGCGACCGCCCTCCCCTCGCCGCCATCAACCTCACCGCCGACGGCAGCTTCCTCTCGGCCACCGCCAACGATTACCAGTTCGATGAGGTCTTCGCACGCCAGATCGATGGCCTCGGCCGCCCCGGCGACGTTCTCATGGCCATCACCACGAGCGGAAATTCCCCCAATGTCCTCCGCGCTCTCGAACGCGCCCGCACCCGCGGCCTCCGCAGCGTCGCCCTCCTCGGCCGCGACGGCGGCCTCGCCGCCCCCCTCGCAGATATCCCGCTCATCGTCCCGGACCACTCCACCGCCCACATCCAGGAAGCCCACCTCGTCCTCATCCATATCCTCTGCGCCCAGATCGAATCCCTCGTCTTCGGAAAGTCCCAGCCCACTCCCCCGCGAGCCTCGTAACTCCCCCGGAATCCACCCCTTGCCATTCACCGCATTCCCTCCTCTTATCCACTCCCATGAGCGTTCTCGTCGATAAAAATACCCGTCTTCTGGTCCAGGGCATCACCGGCAATTCCGGAGCCTTCCACGCCCGCGGCTGCCGCGACTACGGCACCAATGTCGTCGCCGGTGTCACCCCAGGCAAAGGCGGTCAGAAATTCGACGACTCCATCCCCATCTTCGACACCGTCCACGAAGCCCGCGCCGCCACCGGCTGCAACGCGACCATGATCTTCGTGCCCCCTCCCTTCGCAGCCGATGGCATCCTCGAAGCCGCCGACGCCGGCATCGAACTCATCGTCTGCATCACCGAAGGCATCCCCGTCAATGACATGATGCGCGTCAAACACGCCATGGCCCACTCCAAAAGCGTCCTCATCGGCCCGAATTGCCCAGGCATCATCACCCCAGGAGCCGCCAAAATCGGCATCATGCCGGGCTATATCCATAAACCCGGCCGCGTCGGCGTCGTCAGCCGCTCCGGTACCCTCACCTACGAAGCCGTCTGGCAGCTCAGCAGCCGCGGCCTCGGCCAAAGCACCTGCATCGGCATCGGCGGCGACCCCATCAACGGCCTCTCCCATACCGACTGCGCCAGACTCTTCACCGAAGATCCGGACACCGACGCCTTCATCCTCATCGGCGAAATCGGAGGCTCCGGCGAAGAAGAAGCCGCCGCATGGATCAAGGAAAACTGCCGGAAACCAGTCGCCGCCTTCATCGCCGGTGCCACCGCCCCCCCAGGTCGCCGCATGGGCCACGCCGGTGCCATCATCTCAGGCGGTAAAGGCACCGCCGAAGCCAAAAAGGAGGCCCTCCGCGACGCCGGTATCCTCGTGGCCGATTCCCCCGCCGACATGGGTGCCATGCTCGTCAAGGCCATCGAAGCCAAACGCTGAGCACCCCGCACCCCCTCGGAACTCTTCCCACCCTACAGCGCCCGGCCCCACCTCACAGGGCCGGGCACTTTTTTGCCCCCATCACCCCTCTTTCCTCTGACACCCCCTCCACCAGAACACATCCCCCCTCGACGCAGCCACGCCTCAACCGGCTGCCTCACCGGCGGCTGCCTCCTCCCCTTCCTCCTCTTCCTCTTCGCCGCCTCCCAGGGCGACCTCGGCGGTCCTCTCTTCTGGCCCCTCCTCTCCGCCATCCTCGGCTTCCTTGGCCTCCTCATCGGACTCTCCATCTCCCGGAAACAACCGTGACCTTCACTCAAACCCCACCAAAGCCTTCCTGATGATGGCCCGACGCCCCAAAGAAATCCCCGCCGCAGCAGCACACCCCATTTGGAATCACAACTGCGCAGCTTGGACAACTTATCCTGACACAGCGAGCCAGCTTCATTTGGCAATCCTGACACCACGGGGTTGGTCAAAGAAGCCGTTCCCCGTATCGGCGACGATCAGGCTCGCGATTCCGGTGCCCTTGTCGATGCGAATGACCCGGCGATCGCGGCCATCGTCGCGGCCATCTGTGACGATGTAATTGCCGTCCGCCTCGATGGCGACATGCGTCGGGAAGTCGAGTTTCGGCTCGCTGCTCAGCGGATCCAGAGTTTCAGGACGCGCCGTCAGATAGGACTGATTGCCAGTCGTCAGGTCAATCTTTATGAGGCGCTGCGCGAAGGCATCGGCCACCACCAGTGACTGACCATCCGCTTCGCAGGCGATTCCCACGGGAAAACGGACGATATTGACTCCATTGGAAGGGGTGATGACCGTTTGCTGACCAGTTGTCTTGTTGACTCTGATGATCTGGCCTCCCCTAGTCAGCGGGAACCGGATGTTCGAGATGTAGATTTCGCCGCTCACCGGGTTCAGACCGATTCCCTGGACGTACTCAAGCGTTCCGCCAGTGGCCAGCAGGATCTTTGCACCCGTGCTGGGATTGACCCGGATGACACCGCCGGTGAAGGTCGTGCCACCGTCTGGACTGTAATCCGCATCGGCCACGATGATATTCCCATCGGATTCGACCTCGACCCCGAGCGGAGTACGGAGCACCACCTCGCCCAGCGCGCCGGTGTTGCCCGCCAACTTGGTGCGCTCGGCAGTGATGCGATCGATGCGGTAGATGCCACCGTCGGGCTTCAGAGTAAGCGTGTTGAAGAAGTGTTCGTAGTTCGCGATGATGAAATCGCCGTCCGCCTCGACAGCGATTTCGTACGGATCGACGATGTCGGTGCGGTATGTCTGCGACACATAGGCCGCTCCGGCTGAGTCCTTCGACACGAGCAGAATCTGACCGGAACCCGAAATATCGACCCCGGAATCGCTCGGCCCGCGGTCATTGACCACAAAGT
>Ga0315909_10004892_pt1 | contig 15611 bp, 17 predicted proteins | sample LakEriMetagenome_11_FD_203527 | JGI IMG/M metagenome (GOLD analysis project Ga0315909, IMG submission 203527) | Freshwater fungal communities from buoy surface, Lake Erie, Ohio, United States - Buoy 2 MA125 | ecosystem: Environmental > Aquatic > Freshwater > Lake | place: USA: Lake Erie, Ohio...
TTTTGCTCTCTTGTATAGATCTTTTGCATTTGAAGGTATTTTAGATCCATTAAGAAGTCTGGTCTCCAATTGATCTATATCGTAAACGTAAGCCAGATATTTTCTTTCCAGCTCTATTTCATCAACGGAGGGAACATTGTATTTGGGGTGTTTTATCCAGGTATTATTTGATAAAGAATATGTTGCAGTAGAAGCATCGGGATCATCTAAACTCTGAAGGAATAATTCGACATCGTATCCTTTTATTTTTATATCGTGTCTAAGATTCCATCTGAATCTTATTCCCTGTATTGCTTCATTCAATATTTCTGGGTGATCGTCATCTATACCTTTTAGATCCATAATGACATGGACATCGAAATCGGATAGATCAGTATAATTGTAATTGGCTAAAGATCCCGTTAGTAATATATCTTTGTATTCTCTTTCCCCGAATATTTCTTTAAATTTACTAAAAAAATCTTCTCCAATTTCTAGTAATTTTTTTCTTACTGGCTCATCCAAAGTCCATTGGGATTTTCCCTTTACTTCCTTTCTGCTCCAGATGTCTGGATTTAATTCATCACTATAAAAAGGATTTATTCTTCCTTCCGATATAAAATTATCTATTTTTAAGATATTATTCACCTCTTAGATTTTATATTGTATATATCAATATAAAAAAGAGGTTTATTCATCAACAGAAACGGAATTCAATACTTCCATAACTGAATCGACGTCAAGCTCGCAATATCTCTTTATTTTTTCTAGATCTTTCTCAGTCCAGTAAGTTGAATTTACTTTGGATCCTTCCATTTCTACTTTAGGAGATTCTACACCTAAGCTACACGATAAAAGTTCTAGTCCTAAATATTTACCTTGAATATGATTACCAAAAGAAAATAATTCTGTGGTATCCAGAATATTTATTTCCCAAGGTTTTTTATTAGACACCATTAAACTTGAAGGAGGAGTTATTTTATTATAAATCATTCTTTTCCCTAAATAGGGTACATCAAAGCTTTTAACGTTATGTCCACACATCCTAAATCCTTTGTGTTCTGTATTTATTAGAATTTTTTTGCAACTTTCCAAAATTTCTATTTCGTTATCTGAACAAAAACTAATAAATCTTTTTTCGTTATTGTCTTCGAGAACCCCGAATGAAGCACAAACAATTCTTCCAAATTCAGGCTCTAATGGAGATTTATCCATATAGATTTCATTTGAAGTTAAATCCTTTAAATCCGAATAAGATTTTCTATAATAGTCTTCTCTTTTTTTCCAGCATTCATATAGCCTAGGATTGTATTCTTTTAATTCATCTAAAGAAGAGAATTGAGAGATTGTTTCTAAATCGAAATATAGTAATTTATGGAGTTCTGATTTTCTTATCATTTTTTCTTTTTATTTTTCTTAGTAAAAATTATAGGTCCTAAAGAAAGGAATTCCCTGGTGTATCTAATACATGCTTCTTCTTTTTTATTAACCTCTAATATAACGTTTAACGGAAGTCCAAAAGTAGGAATTCTATTATTTAGATAATCTGAAGGGGAGGAAGAGATAAAATTTCCTTCTGGGTCTCTTTCTTTAGATTCGGAGTGCATAAATATCGGGGTTTCCCCTTTCCATGTGGAATTGGAAAGGAATATAGATTCTCTTGCAGTCAATCCCCCATTATTAAATATGTGTCCAATAAACCTAAAAGTTATAGGAATTTGTGTTTCGTAATAAACTCCAGAAAGAAGATCCGTAACCGAAAATAAGCTAGGTTTATCGTCATTAGTTACTGTTATCTTATTTAAGGTTTCCTGGTTTAATTCTTTTAATCTAAGGCAGAAAGATTTCATAGTTTCTTTCCTGTTTCCATAAGCGGATCCTATTCTTACTATTATAGAAGGATAATTTATTCCTATAGAATCAAAAATAGAAGATATAGAATTTAAAAGAGAAATAGTTTTTAATTTAACTTCTTCCATCTGAGAAGCTAGAAAATACTCCTTAGAACAATAGAAAAAAACTTTGGATGAATTCAGTATTAATATCTTATTTATTCGGTCCAATAAATTACCGATTTCTTCAGATTCTTCATCTATTTGATCTTTAAAAAATTCTTCTGAAAATTCTATTTCCGAAGAATCTATACAAAGATTCTTTATTCCTTTACCCGTATTTTCTAAAAGAGATCTGTATATGATTTCTAAAAAATCTTTTTTAGTACTTAAATAATATTTAGAATTATTAAAGGATAAAGGAAATCCAAGATAAGTTATTTCGGAAAATCCAATGCTATTCATTTTATTAAGTCTTTTCTTTTTCTAGAAGAAAAAACAGGAATAGTTTCTATTATCCTCCTACTGTTTCGAGACCTAATTCGCTAGAAGTATAAACTGTATCCGAATTGTATTTTTTAGGAACACTTTGATTCCTTCCGTCTCTAGAATCTATTTCTATGTGTCCGTGATTTCCACCTGGAGCAAATTTAATACTATCCGATTTTATTTCTATCACTCTTTCGGTTTTTTTGCCTTTATTGTAAACCTGTATGAAATATCTATATTCTCTATTATCCGGAGTTCTAAATGCTCTTACGATAACCCCATTATATTTTTTATCGTCTTTGGAATTTATAGATTTTCCTATTACTGCATCCCCAATTTGGTATTTAGCTCCTTTGACGTTATTTGGTATATTAGGATCTCTCCCAACGGATACCGATAAATCATTAAAAGGTTTATAATTTATTTTAAGGATACCATTAGCTCCACCGAATCCATAAGTGTCTCCGTAAGCATTATCTCCTCCTCCAAAGTCTTCGTATATAGATTTAAGGTGCTTCATTAATCTATATATCTTTTTTGTCTTTGTGTTCGGGATTATGTACTTTAATTACATCTCTTATTTTAGAAGCTAATTCGTAATTTTCAGAATCTATTGCTTTTTTCAGCATATTTTCAAGTCTATCGAAATCAGATTCTTCTATTTTATAATCAGATTTTCCTATGACATTAGCTAAACAAATTCTTTGAGGTGAATAAATAACTTCTATAGAAGATCCTATTTGAACCTCCTCGTCTTCCTCTTCTTCATCTTCTATGATATCTAAATCCCATTCACTATTGAACCAAAATATAACCCAAGGTCCATAAGTAAATTCGCTTATATCGTTATCTACCACATATTTAAGAAGAGTTTTTAGCTCTGCTTTATATTCATTTTTAGATATTTCTTCTGTGTAATTTTTCTTTTTCATTCCGGGTATAGCGGTTACCCCTTCTCCTACTCCGAATTTAAAAATTTTTCCTGCACTACATATAGAATCCCAATCTAAACTTGATATGGTTTTTTCTATCAATTTTGAATTTTCCTTATTCATAGATTAAATTTTAATCCCTATTTGTTCGCTAACGTTTTTTACCCATTCCCCGTATTTCTCAGGATAAAACTTTTTCAAATCGGAAAGGTCTCTTTTTGACATCTGATATTTTTCTCTTAGAAAATATTCAACCTCTGAATAATCTTTTTTATTTTCAGTCTTTTGAGATTCTTTCTTTTTAGTCTTTGTATATATCCAATAAGGAGGTTTGGTATAGAGATTAATAAGAGTTCCGTGCCACCAATCTACAGAAGAAGAAGGATTTATTTTAAGATGATTAAATTGATTTGCCTGTACGGGAAAATTTATAGACATTATTCTATTAATCATAAAAAAATTTCTTGCCTTATCGTTCTTTCCGACATCATCCCAATTTTTATCGGAAAACATTTTTTTAATTATATCGAATAATTGCATATTAATTAAGAATTAAAGAAAGAAAAAGGATCAAATTGTTTAGGTGTTTGATCAACCGATAACCATTCAGTTCCTTCTAGAATTTTTATTCTATCTATTGTTATATTCCTTTTAGGTAATTGTATTCCTCTTTGAATCTCTTTTTCCATTTCTTCGGTAACGTATTCAGGAATCATATTAGAATTTAACCACATTAAATTAAAATTTCTAATTAGATTTTTAGTAACTTTTTCTCTATTTTCCGAAGAGTCTACATCTTTAGAAGTTCTAAGTATAAATCCAGATATCCAATTTAAAAATTCAGGATCTTCTATAACATCCATAATTTCTTTATCATACCATTCTGATTCTACGAAAGATTCCATTATAACATCTGCTTTCTTTTGTGTAAAGGTTTGGGTTTTTTCTCCTTTCTTAATATCCCATACACTAGGAACACAATCTCCTTTATCTCCTACTAAAACTTTATTAAAAATGAATTTTTTATCTTCGATTTCTATTAGCTCTATTTTATTAAGAAGATTCGACATTTTTTCTTTGTCTGAATCTATGAAATCTGTCGTGTTGAATATGGAAACCTCTGATTTATTTTCTAGCCACTCTTGTTTCCATCCTTTAGGAATACTTAAAATATTTCTTTTAGAATTTGTATTCCATGTACAAGTCCAAGAATTGTTTTTAATTTTTACCAATTGATACAAATCTTTATCTCCTGATATTATAAAACAATTTTCTCCTATAGAATTAAAATAATCACTCCAATACAATAAAAGATCATCTCCTTCAGCTCCTTCTACTTTAGAATATACAAATCCCATTTTTTCTAAATGACTTCCAAATTCTTGAAGAAGATCAAAAAATATGGTCCAATCTACATTTACGTCTTTTACCCTATCTGATTTATATCCTCCGCCTTCTATCTCAATCTTTTTTCTCCAGCTTCTACTGTCTGCAGTAAAAATAAGTCTTCCCCCTGTAGGAAGATCTCTAAGTGAAGAACAAAGATCTGTTGCTATTTTTCTAATGAAAAGAGATCTATCCTTTTTGTCCGATAAAGTTTTACCTGGATCTATGCTAGTGTATCCTGCAAATACTCCAAATGTTTTATGGAAAATATAATTCCCATCTATACAGATATTTACCATTTTATTAATGTTTATTTTTAGTTATAGAAAGAATTTCCTATAATATTTCTTTTATTTTTTAAAGAGATTCTTCATGAAAGAAGCTATATCTTCTGGAAAATCCTGTTCATTTTTATTGGAGTTATTTATCGTTACGTCAAAATCCTTAAAGTCTATAAAATCCTCCTCATCTGCTTTAATTCTTCTTTCCACGTCATCTGCATCTTTTCTTTCTGATAATCTAGATCTTCTAGATTCTTCATCAGCATCAATGTAAATTACTATAGAACTTTTCCTGTCTATTTTCTTAAGAGATGATATTCCTTTAGGAGTCATTATAAAGAGATTCGAATTTTTAAATTCCTCTTTAGGAGTTCCATAAAACCAATTATTAAAATAAACACTTTCATAAAGATCTTTTTTCTTTGGTATATCTTTATCTTCTATGAAAAAATAATCCTTTCCATTTTCTTCTCCTTCCCTGATAGGTCGGGTAGTGTATGATCTACAATAAACAAATCCAAAACCCTCCATTATTTTTCTAAGATAATCTTTCCCCGATCCTCCTTTTCCTGTTATAATTATTCTCTTTAATTTCATTCCATTAATTTTTGTATGCTGCAGAATAAAGAAAGTAGAGAAATCATAGGATCTATGACTTGGGTTCTTTGTGATTGGTGACTTGCTACTAATATTATAACTCCTGGGATTATTTTAGATAATTCAGGTTTATTTCCTATTATCCAATCTATAAATTCATTTCCTAAAGCAGACATAATATCATCAACTTTTCCTGAATATTCCCCTACTAATATTTGATAATTTTTTACTGGATCCTTAGAATCTACTAACATCTTATATAGATCTTCGTAAGACCACCCAAATTCTTTTATCTTCTGCGAATCCACCTCTTTTACTCCCTCGATCATCCAAGTTTGGATTCTGTTAAGAGCAGATCTAAAATCAGGATAGTAATTCTTTTGGAAAGTTTCTAAAGATTCGTCATCTATCGAAATCCCTATTTTAGTAAGAATTATTCTTATTCTGTTTTTCCATTCATCTTTTAATGCTGTTTCTTCTGAACTATCTACCGGATTGAAATCTATAACTTCGAATCTACTTTGAATAGCTTCTGGTATTTTATTTATGTAATTACAAGTAGCTATAAATCTAGTATTTCCAGCAAATTTTTCAATAGTTCCCCTTAATGCTTTATAGAATTGATCAGATGCTCCGTCGAACTCATCTAGGACTACTATCTTTTTAGATGATTTACCATCTAAAACTGACATACTAGAACAAAAATCATTTATTTTATTTCTAATTGTATCTACGGAACTTTCATCAGAAACGTTAATGAATAGATGGGGAAACGGAGAAGCCAATATCTTAGCTAATGTAGTTTTTCCACATCCCGGGGATCCTGATAATAATACGTTATGCCCTAATCCGTTTAAAAAGATATTATTAATCCTCTGAGGAAGGATCATATGTTTTAATTCTTTTGGTCTTAATTTTTCCGTTAATAATTCCTGTATCATATATTATTTTTATATAATACAAAAAAAATAGGGAAAGTTTCCCTATTTTGATATATTTGAAGTTCTAGATTTTTATATAGTTACTGATGGGGTTTCCGCACCTTCAGCTCCTTCAGCTCCTTCTTTTCCTTCACCCTCCTTAGAAGCTTTTTCTGCTTCTTTAGCTTCTTTTTTCTTATACTCCTCGTTAGTTTTAGCTTGGTCTGGTGTAATTCCTAAGTATCTGTTTATGAGAAATTCTTTATCAAAATAAGGACTTTCTGTTTCTCCTATTTTCATCTTTATCTCTGCAAGCCCATTAACAAATTCTATCCTTTTAGTAAATCCTGCCATTTGTATCATTTCCTCAAGTTCACTCTCTCTATTATAATTTAGGCCTAACTTACTTTTAAAATTTCTGTCTTTTGCTAATTCAGGATGATCCAAACACATTTGGATATAAAGAGGTTTAACCAATAGTTCCTGGAATATAGATCTAAGTCTTCTTAAGAATTTTTCAAACCTTATTTCGTCTCTTTGCATTTGATCCACTCCTATCTGATAATTCATAGGGGTAGAGGATCTGGAAGAAAATCTCGCATAAGGAATTTTAGAATCCATCTTTAATTTATTGAAGAAATAAAGAACGTTGTCCATTATATTAAAATCAGGACCGCTTGGATTCAACGAAGATATATCTGGGGTTTGTCCATCTTTTTCAGGAAATAAATAATTCTTATAAAATTGAACTTTAGGTTTACCGTTTATAGTCAGTTCTCCGGAATTATCATTTATCGATATATCTTCTTTATAATTAGTCATTATTTGACCTAAAGTTTGTAATGCTTTTTGCTGGGATTGTGTTCCGGTAGGTATCACAAATTTAAGCCTATACGAAGCATTCATAACATTCCATATAATTCTGGTATTTTCCATTATCTTTAGAATATTATAAGATCTTATAAGCCTTTCAGCATAGCTTACCCTCGAAACCGCATTTCCTTTTGCATACGATATGTATACTATCTGCTCGTTTGTTAATTTTCTAGACATTTGTGGATTAGCTGGATATTGAATCCAAAATTGCTGATAATCATTTTCTCCCACCTTTTCAACCACTGGTTGGAGAGAAGTTGGATCAAGTTCTTTGAATCCTATTATTTCTTTGCCTTTATTATCATAAATTATTTCAAAAGCTAAAAACCCATCTATAAGGAATTGTCTAAAGTATTGCCAAGCTAAATTAGACTGTTGAAATCCAAATACATTGTAAAGTCTATTATAATGATCCGTTATTTTATCTAGTATTTTATCCTTAAGATCTATATTTAGAGTAGATGCTGTAGCAAAGAAATTTCTATCATCATAAGTTATAGATTCATCACAAACAGTATCCAATATAAATTCTATTTCTCCGTTGAGAGCAAATTTCCTCAAAAACTTTCTTTTCTCTAAATAATCCCTATCAAAATAAGCAATATATTTTCTTATCTTAACGTCTTGATGCGAAAGTATCCATTTAAAAGCATCGTCTTGTGTAAATCCGGTACCTTCAGAATTAAAAAAAGAACTTTCAGTCTTACCTATGGCTTGAGAATTTCTAACGACCATATCATCATACTTCATACCGAAGTTAGATATCCTTCCGAGACTTCTTATTATGTTCCCGAAAGCTGATCTATTTGGTTGTTGGTAATCTAAAAATCCTGCCATTTCTTTTTTATATCGTTACTGTTGGGGTTTCTCCTCCTTCTGCCGCTGCTCCTTCTGCTCCTTTTTCTCCCCCGCCTTTTTTAGCTTCTTTCTCTTTTTCTTTCTTCTTTCTCTCTTTTATCTCCTCGTTAGATTTAAGATCTTTTTTATCTACGCCTAAAAAATTTTCAATTAGAAAAGGTACAGAAAAATAAGGTTTTTCGTCGTCACCCATTAATCCAACCATAGCGGTAACCGATTCTTTTCTTTTATTTATAACTTCTATCTCTTGATTTAACTTAAATGGATTATCCGAGAAAAAATCAAGACCTAGCTGGGATTTAAATACGAAATCTTTTTCCAGTTCTTTGTGTTTTTTAACCATCTGAACCCAAAGAGGTTTAATCATGATGTCCTGAAAAATGGTCCTTAGCCTTTCTATAAATTTAAAAAATCTTATTTCGTCTTTATCAAATCCTTCCGCGGCGTTCGAATAAGTAGCCGAACTCCCGCCCTCGGGGGTGGAAAATCTAGAAGGTGGTATTTTACTTTCCTGTATAAATCTATCAAAGAAATAATTCAAAGGAGTAGAATCATTTAGATTTGGCCCTTCACTGTTTATAGGTTCTATTGTCGGTGTACCCCCTTGTCCGGAAGGCATTAAATAGTTTTTATAGAACTGTATTTTCGGTCTTCCGTCTATTAGTAATTCCCCTGTAGTATCGTTAAAATCAAAATCTTCTTTATAGATACTCATCAATTCTCCTAGGGTCTGCATTCCTTTCTGGACCGATTTAGTTCCTATTGGAATAGTCATTTTCATTCTAAACTGGGAATTCATAACAGACCATATAACTCTTGTATACTCTATAGTTCTTAGTATATTAAAAGGTCTTATTAATCTTTCTATGTAGCTTATTCTAGATATAGCATTTCCCTTTGCATAAGAAATGTATATTATTTGGGGCTCATAGAGTATTCTTCTTTTCTTAGGATCTTGTGGATACTGAGTCCAAGTACTTAAAAAGCTTCCATCTGGCTGTTTTTCAACGCTAGGAACAAGAGTAATAGGATCTAGTTCTTTAAATCCTATTATATTTTTACCTTCATCATCAAATATTACCTCAAAAGATAAAAACCCGTCTACTAAAAATTGTCTGAAATATTGCCATGCAGTTATATCGTCCGAAAATCCCCATATGTCATAAATTTTCTTATATGAATCATAAAGATCGTTTTTGAATTTTTCATTTATATCCGTAAGATCCAAAAATGCAGGATATGCAAAGTAATTAGCAGGATCGAAAGAAATAGATTCATCACATATCGTATCAAGAACCCATTCAATTTCGGGGTTCAATGAAAATTTTCTTAGGTAATCTCTTTTTCCCTTATAATCTTTATCGAAATATGTAATATATTGTTTAGTCGTTACATCCTGTTTAGCTAAAGCCCAAGATAAATTTTCATCCTCTTTACCAGCATGTCCGTCTTTATTTAAGAAACTAGCCTCAGTTACCCCTACTGCTTGGGAATTCCTTATGACCATATCATCGTACTTCATCCCAAAAGTGCTGAGATTTTTTACGGATTGTCTTATCCGATCTATTGCTCCGGGAGATGAAGGTTTATTATTTTCTACGAATCCTGCCATAACTAGTGTTAGGTATTATACCTATTTTTTCTATTTTAATTTCGATTTATATTCTTTATATATCTCAAATGAACTCAGGCCCTCGAACGTATTCAATTCTAAGAAAGGAATTCTTACCCAATCCTCCGATTTTATTTCTTTTGTATTGTAAAAATATCCATATTTGAACCCAAAAATAGATTTTTTGTATCCGGTTTTACTAAGAATAAAATCTAGATTGGTAATGGATAGAGGTAAAGCTGATCTATTTCTATCGGATTGAGAATTTTTAACTATAACATCTTTGAAAGAATCCCATATTCTAGCTAAAATAATTTCTCTTACTTCCGAAGGGATACTAGAAAGATCAATTCCATGTAAAATATTCTCTCCTTCCTGGCTTTTCATATAATTTATAAATAAAAAAATAGGATTTCTATTTATAAATTTTCTTTTTTCCGATATTTTAGTAGGGGTTCTATATTGGAAAGAATAAATCATTCCGGGTACAAATGGAAGATTAAAAGAAGAATATTTAGAATTTTCTATATAATTTTTAGAAAAAAAATCATTGGATACCCTTATTCTTTCTTGTTGGCTTTTATATTCGGAAGAATATTCATTTAACAATTCTTCAAAATTTTTCATTTACCCTTAAATAAGAAATTTTCATTAATAACCCCGAATCTAAATCCTCTTTGATCCGCCCACAATTTTGCTGCTTTAAATTTAGATTGATTGGTTATCCATATTTGCATATTCCTATTATATGCTTTTAATTTTGCAGTAGTCATATTACCTTCATAAACAGGCTTAAGGGTCTGTTTTTCGGGTTTTATTTCTATTATCCATTCTTGCTCTGTTCCGTCCACGTTTAATGTCTTCATATAAAAATCTACATTATATTCGTGTTCTTTCTTATCTAAAGGGTTGTAATACGGGATCTTTAGAGGCTCGGAGCTCCACTTTAATATGGATTCATTGGTATCACAGTAAATACAAAATCGTTGCTCCCACGATGATCTAAATATGATATTATGTATATCCCCTATATACTTATCAGGATTCTTCGGTACAAATTTACCAGATTTGTACTCCCCGTTAGGTTTTACTTTTTTTATATCCGTCATAGATCTTAGATTTTTATGATCTATTTATCCAAATTATACATTATATGTATTATCTTCACCGGTAATATAACTAAAAGGTATGGTTTTTGGATTTTTTGGTGGATGAATTTTCTTCCATCCCTTTGCAAAACCATTTTTTGCAATCTGCGTAAAATACGAAAAAGCGTTATCCGATTTTTCCGGATTGAATCTATCCCAATATTTGCAGAGATCCTCCATAGCAAAAGCCATGCAGTCTTCTTTATCTGCAGGATCTTTATATGACATCTTTTTAGATATCCCATCAATTATAAGATAAAACATTCCTACTATTTCAGGGTTTAGACTTCCTTTTTCTTTAGATGCTTTAAATTCTGCTAGGAGATCTTTGTTTTTAACGTATATTTTCGCCATTTTTTGTTTTTTGTTATTAAAGTCTTAGTGATTAAAAAAGAAAAAATTTCACCAAAAAAGAAAGGGATCCGAAGATCCCTTTTTATTATTTTCTTTCTTCTTCTCCTTCTTCTTTGTTTTCTTTATTAGGAGATTCTTTTGGTGCTCTTGCCATGAATCTAGATAGATCTTGATTGAATTTTTCTTTTGTTTCCTTCTGATTTTTAAAGGAAGGAGCAAAATAGAAGTTACGATCTACTTTTTTTTTAGCAATTCTTCTTCGTTAAGAGTTGTATTGTATCCGTGATTGTGGTCGATATCTAAAGTAGAATTTTTAAGTTCAAATCCTATTTTTTCTTTCTTACCCGGCGCATTTGCAAATCCGTGTCCTGCTTTAAAAGTTCCTAAATAATTTCTTTGTTTATTTAACTCAGATTTGGTTATTTTTCTTGCTTCTTTTATTCCTTCTTCTCCGTCTTCGTCTTCCGAATCTTTTTCGTTTTCTTCTGATGCTCTATTTAAAGCTTCTTCTAAATCAGAAATTTCTCCAATTGTATAATCTGAAGTTTTTCCGCTATCCAATAGAACTGTGTATCTTCCCGAACTTCCGTCTACAGATAAAACCTTTCCTGTTTCCCCCGATTCTTTAACTTTAACAAAATCTCCTATTTTAAATTTTTCATCTTCGAAAATATCATCATTAATTTCTACTATGTTATCTTCTACTCTTTCTATTTCAATATTTAAATGATTCCATTTTTCTCTAAGAACAGATAATTCTCTACATAAACTTTGATGGGCTGCATTTAATTCTTCGCTTTCTTTTAATTCCGGTTTTCCTTCAAAGTATTTTTCTATTTTTTCTATTTCAGATTCTATTATGGTAATGTTATTTAGAATTTCATTTCTATCGTTTATCATAATAGATTTTCTTTTGTAATCTCCCTCTAAGAATTCAGTTAGTCCTTCAGAAATATCATATCTTAAATAATCTTTTACTACTTTAACAGCTTGGGATCCATTCACTTTATAAAGTGATTTTTCTCTCATAGATTCATTTATCTTCTGTAGGTAAATTTGGTTTTCCCACTTAATGAGATTTACCGAAACCCCTTCATAAATATTAGAAACTATAGATTTTGCAAAATCTAATTCTACAATACTATCATAATTTTCATAAATAGTAATTACATCATTAACCAAATTGCTTTCTAACATTCCTAAATTAGAAGTAACCTCTAGACTTACTATTTTTGCAAGATCTACGCTATCTCTAAAATTCAATTTACTTTTTCCTAGATAAACAGAATTTTTAGAACCTTCTTCTATTATTCTTATAGTATTTTTTCCTATAGATACATAAGCTCCGTTTTCGTCTACTCTAACATTTGGTTTTGAACAAACTGATAATAGATTTAGATATGATTTAGGAACTGTTGTTTTTACTTCAGATTCACTAAGTCTATTAAATCCGGTGTATCCTGCAGAGAATAAATCTCCGCCTAAAGGAAATACTGTTCTTCCTTCTTCGATTAGAACTGGTGCAAATAAAGATTCTACTCTAGATTCTCCCTGGCTAACTCTTGGTAGATTTAAATATCCACTATTTTTAGATTCGTTAATTTTAAGAGAATTGGAAAGATTTCTAATCATTGGATTAAATTCCCATCTTCTTATTTGTTTCAATAAAAGATCTGTAGATTTATTCTCGGTAACTAACCAAGAATCTAGAATATCAACTAGATCGGAATAAAAATTATAGCTTCCCCCATTTCTTAATCCTTCTAAAACTCTAGAAACTTCAATTTCTCTAGAATATTTTTTTACTTTTTCTGATATAGTTTCTATTACATCCTTAACATCAGAATCCCATCCTATTTTAGAAAGTTCATTTACGTAAGATTCCGCCAATAAAAATTCTTTAATTCCTCTATCCTGTACCAAATTTCTAAATTGTTCGCAAACAATTTTAGTTTGTGGATAAGAATATACAGCTTTAGATTTTAAAAAGTCTATAGATTCTAGGATACCAAGATTATTTATTTTTTGGGATTCTCTAAAAGATCTAGCACTTCCGTCAACTAAAGATAAATCATCTAATTTATCAATTATAGATTCATTTAAAGAATCATTACTATTGTTATTGGAAATGAAAGTTCCGCTATTTCCCGGAGTAGCATTTTTTATTCCTCCCCAAGATTCCATAAGTGCCTGAGCTGATCTTCTAGATATTTCATTTTGCTCATTTTTTATAGCATCTACGTGATCTTTTATATTATCAGAAAAATTAGAATCTTCTTCATTAATGTTATTAAAAAAAGATTCAGGATCTAATTTTATTCCTCCGTTAAGATAGCTCTCGCATAATTCTCTAACCTTAGGAGATTTTGTTAGATCTTTTAATTTTTTAATTTGATTTACGAAATCCATTTTTTGTCTATTTAAGTGTGATCTATATATCTTTTCGAAAATAAAAAAATTAGAATTTATTATCTTGCAATAAGAATTTCTAATTTAATTGTAATATCAGAATGCGGGTTACAGAATATTATTCCGCCGTCGTTATAAACTGTTCCGGGCTGAGATATATTCCATCCAGCGCTCTCGGAAGAAAAATCTGTGATATTTGGTCCAGTTAATATCATGATTTTTCCCATATTATAAATCCCGGATTGATATTCCCAGGTTAAATATTTTCTGGTTTCTAGAGTGCTATCGGGAAATGTTGATTTTACAAGAATGAAAGAAACAAAACCTTCCGAATCTGAAATATCGGTTTGACTTAAAAGATAACAAGAAGAAGGAGTTAAATTTATTCTAAGTTTTGAATATGAAGTTACTTCTTCAAACATATCATCAAATCTTATAAACTTTTCGGGGTAGTTGGTAGAAGGAGTATCTAGGACCAAATATCCTCTATTGAATCTAAATCCCGAATCTTCATCGTACGGACAGGTTATAGGTCTAGTTGCCATTAGTTAGCTGTTAATATTATTAATTTTACTGTTTTTTGTGTCGGATTAGTAAATGATATACCTCCTTCGTTTATATCAGGAGGTGTACTATGGGAATAGTCCGAAAAAGGATCTATATCCCATCCGTGCCAGGAAGCTCCATTTTTTATAGCTCCTGATAATATCATTATGGATCCCATTATTTTTCTTGGGGTATCTCCATAATCCCAAAATATTATTTTTTCATTAGCTTCTGCTTCCGGAAGATATTCTGCTTTTACTACAAGAAGCGAAACCTCTCCTTCGGTAGAATAAAAGGAAGAAGGGTCTAGATTTATGGTAGTTAAAGGATCTATTATTACAGTTTGTTTTTGGTATTCAGAAAAAGATTGGAGAGGATGAAAAAATTCTGCAAGAGAAATTTTATCCATCGTTTCTTCTTTTCTTACCACCGAATAATATTCTTTTATGAATTTAACTTTGGGCTGATCGTTGAATCTTCTAAAAGTTGCATTAATTCTTTTTAGATCTTTGGCGATTAAAGCAATATTAGTGTAGTTGGTAAGGAATCCCCCTGTAGATCCAGCTTCCTGGGGACTTAGAGGATATTGGGAATCTCCCCCTGAAATTTCATCTCCGGGGCTTAACGAACTTCCCCCGTCTATATTTAGTATTTCGTCGTTCGAATTTGACATTTTAAGTTATTTTTGTTGGATCTAAATCATAATAAATAGTATCTTTTAATCTCCTTGGATTCTCTGGGGATACTCCTATTTCCGAAGAATCTTCCTTTTCCTCTATTTCGGATATTGTTTTTATTTTTTCTTCGGATTCCGTAATAGTTTTTTGGTTTTTTTCTTCAGTAGAATTATCATCAGGTCTAATATAATCAACTAAAGCTTTTATAAAGCCTAAAGAGACTAAAGGGAGAATAGCCCCACTTATTACGGCAAGGATTCTTTTCTGAAATATAGGGTCTTCTTCGGAAAGACCAAACAATTCACTCCACGCGGTAAAATCGGATAAGTGAGTATATGCAAAATAGGTGTTACCTATTGCTTGCATTGCTGTCAAAACAAAAAATAAAGACCATACAATAAATTTATTCATTTTATCCAAAACTATAATAGAAGCTAAAGAAGCTGCTGCTCCTATTTCAAAAGCTATAGCCAAAAATATAGAAAGCCATTTAGGGTTTGTTATCTCAAAAAAATCTACTACGTGTATAGTTGATATCACGGAAACTACCAAATAAAGTAAAACAAAGGTTGATATTATAAATAAATGGATTCCTTTATTTTTCATAGAAATTATTTTTGAGTATTTATTTTAGATTTTATATCGGAAAGAGAAGCTTTTCCTTTATCGAAATCATCTTCATAAATAAGAAAATTAAACATGGTTTCGTTCATTT
>Ga0315909_10004893_pt1 | contig 15610 bp, 28 predicted proteins | sample LakEriMetagenome_11_FD_203527 | JGI IMG/M metagenome (GOLD analysis project Ga0315909, IMG submission 203527) | Freshwater fungal communities from buoy surface, Lake Erie, Ohio, United States - Buoy 2 MA125 | ecosystem: Environmental > Aquatic > Freshwater > Lake | place: USA: Lake Erie, Ohio...
AGCTTTTAGCTGACGGATAAACAGTTCGCGGATTGCAAGCCGCTTTCGCTCGTCTGCTATCCGTTGTTTATTCGACTCCATTGCTTCGAAGATTCGCTGCTTTGCTCGTTGGCAATCGCTGCAATACTTTTGGTTACTGCCCTTATCCAAGCTGCAACGAGAGCAACGATTGACGCGGATTCGCTTAGCTGTTGTTGTTATGATTCACCGCCTTTCGCTTCTCGCTTCAATAGCTCGTTTTCGTCTCGCAGTTCGTCGATGATGGAGTTGAGTTTTGCGATCTCGATTCGCATCTTCGCAAACTCGTCTCTATCTTTTAAGGCTCTCAGGAAAACCGTGTCGGACAGCGACTTGATGTGTGCCAACTCGTCTCTGATTAACTTTATCGACTCCATGCTTTAACTCCTTGCCATTGGCATCACAACATACGTCCACTGCCCAGCGATAAACACCGCTGGTTCGGATTCGCTCTTCAAACGCAACTCAAACACCTCATCGCTTCCGCAACGCTCGGCAAAGTCAGCAACGAATCGTCCATCGATGATCGTTGTGATCGTCTCCGATGTATCAACGGGCATCGAGGTGTCAACTACGCCCACATCGCTAGCCTTGGCACTGATGCCAAGTTCGCCGGGCGTAAACGCAAGCGTCACCGCTCTGTGTTCGGCATTGGCAACAACAAGGGCTTGACGCATCGCCGAGACAAACGGCCCGGCTTCGATTGGGATAAACTTCATCGACTCCATCGCGGGGATGCACTTATCGTACGCTGGAAATCTCCCCTCGATGATTCGCGATTCGACGTAGGCCGCTTCGGTTGCTACACAGATGGAGTTTTTCGAGATATGTACATTTACGTCAGACGCTCCGCTGATCGCTTTAACGATCGCAGCAAGTCCCTTGTGAGGGACGATAGCCGATGATCCATCTTTGCCGTTTGTCGCGTCAATGCAAATCTTCGAGAGCCTTCGCCCGTCAGTTGCAACGAGGGTAAGCTGTTCGCCGGTTTCGATAAGCACTCCGCCAAGCTGGTATCGAGTGCTATCGGTATCGCAAGCAAACTTGGTTCGGTTGATCGCTCCGATTAGCTGCTCCGCTTGTGTAGTGATCCAATCACCTTCGATTCGCTTGCAACGAGGGAACTGATCCGCTGATACCGCCGGCAATGAAAAACGAGACTTGCCCGCCGTGACGTTGATACCGCTATCCGTTGCCTCAATCGTGATTGATTCCGATGTCGATTCCTTGACCAACGCGACAAACTTAACTGGATCGATTAACGCTGATCCTGCTTGCTCAATTTCAGCATCTCCATCAACGACGATAGAGACTTCGCCGTCAGTAGCCTGCACTGTCAAACGCTCGCTAGCGTCAACGCGAACAAACTTCAACACCTCGTTATTAACTCTCCCGCTTGCCGCTGCACTTGCAACGCGGTCCACCAAGCCTAGGAAATGCTTCCGGTTAACTGCAATCTTCATTTACCTACTCCTGTTATGATGCCATCCAACTAACGCCACAAAAACACATGCGACCGCAAAGCCGCCGAAAAATTCAATCATCTCGACTACCCTCAATAGATTGCGACAAGCTTTCAATAGATTCTGCAATTGCAAAAAGCCCTGCAGTTACCCCCATCATCGCCTCTGTCAACGATCCGACATAGCCGCCGGAAGCGTCTTGCGTCATAGACTCAGGTGGAGTCGGTGGGCAAATTGCTTCGGCAATCTTCTGAAATGCGTTAGCAAGCTCGACTTGATCCTCTTGCGACATAATCAATCTCCTAAGTAAAAAACAAACAAACAAAAAAGGATCGCAAGGACTCGAACCCTGCCGTATGCCATTGATCCACGGCCGACTAGCGAACGCTGCCGGTTATCGTCGCGATGTTTTTGTTGATCTTCAGCGGATGGGCGCAGCCTACTGTTGTCACCTCCCAAAAATCAACGCTATCAGTAGCACCGATAACAATTCCATTTGTCGTAACACCTGCACCCTTTACGCACTCCAGCAAGCAATCGCTAATGCTGCCAACTGCCCCGTTCGCGGCTGTAACGCAAATTCTGTTCGTGCTATTCGCGCCATTGCTCAAGAGCACGCTATTGGAGATTGCGAAGTCGCACCTTGACAAAAAGAGACAGTTTGAGTTTTGCGTAGTAGTCCAGTCGAGGTAATCAATTAGAACCTGTGGCCTAGTCCCGTCCGCAGATGGGTAGGCCGCTAGCGTGCCACAAACACCGGCGGCATCTGGAACGACTACAACTGGCTCTGCCTCGGTGCCTCGCACATCTAGCGATCCGTAGACTTGCATCGGCAATCCAAGTGCCCGGACCTGGATATTTACCCCCGCATTTAAGATTAGCGTACCGCCTTTTCGCACAACAACCTCCTGCGTCTGCAAGTAAACACCCTTTGGAATTGTTACTGTTTGGCCCGCTTCGACGAATCGAACGGGAAGGGGAGACTGGGCCCAAACTGACGACAACGACAACAAAAAAGCTGCGACTGTTCGCATGATAAAACCTTTCAAAAAAACACTAAAACAAACAAACAAAAAAGGATCGGGCAGGGTTTTCACCTGCTTGGCGAGAACTGCTTAGGAACCAAAAGGAAAAAAGTAAGCAGCCTGCATAGTTGCCGCTATGCTCGCCGATCCTCGCAACGTCAGGCAGTTGCCGCCGTGCCGACTACCAAGGTTGCCCCTGGGTGTACTGTTGTGGTGGTGGAGCTTGCGGAGGTGCTTGTTGCTGCTCTCGCTTGCTGTAGCCCTTAACGCTATTCTGCTTCGTGGTGTTGCCGTTGTAGGTGTTGTCCTCAACTGCAACCGTAATAACTAATGGCTTATTGCAAAGCTGTTGCGTATCAGTAGCTTTTGAAACGCCGACAGCCTTACTAATTGCGTTCAAGGTTCCTCGTGAAATGTTTCGAGGCTGTTCGTTCGGATGCCAAAGGTTGAGCCTGTCTGTCAGTTCGTAATTTTGGTACTCGCCGTGAACGATCTGCAATTTCAGTTCGATGTACTTGTCACCGTTCTTTGAAACCTTTTCGATTGTATCCGCGATGATCGCAAGATACTTACCCGCAGGGATCGCCGTTCGTGGTTGCGATGCTTCGTAATCGTCAATGTTCCAATCAATACTTGCCATGTTTCAACTCTCCTAAAATGTGATTTCACTTGCAACGGAATCATTAGCAACGACCGCCGCTGCTGGCTTGATTTCATTCTTCGTGAGGTATCCGTAGAAACTCTCAATTGCCATCGGAACTTCCGAGGGCATCCCTAACCGGTTCTTCGCTTCGATGCTTTGCATGTTTTGGCAAACGATGATCCGTTCGCCAGCTAATGCAACGCTTCGCTTTCCGTCATCGGCTTTCTTGGTAATCCGTTGGTGCTTACAAAACAGCACCTCGTCGCACCATTCACTAACGCACTGCGAGCCTGTTCGATGCAATGCAGGTCGGTAGTAGTTGTATCCGTCTCCCTCTGGATCTTGAAACTTGTCAATCTTTTCGTGGCAAGTCAGAACGATATGCCGACCTTGATTCCAGAGTGATCCAAGTCCAGCGAATACGCTTTGCCACATCTTCGCTAAAGCTTCGTACCCTTTACCGAAGCCGATATCCTCGATGGTTGCTTTGTTCGCTTTCGCTGCGACTTCGTGCATCAAAAGCTTCTCCAACCAGTCTACTGTATCGACCACGATCGTTGCATAATCCGTTGACGGTAGGCCCGTTGTAATCATTTCTTGAAACTCTCGATAGCTTCGCACCAAGTCCGTCGAGTCGCATTCGAGATCGCGGATACCATCTTCGAGATTGATAAACACCGGATTCGGAAAACGACTCGCAAGCGTTGATTTCCCTACGCCTGGTTCGCCGTAAATCAGCATGCGGCGTGCTTTGGCCGTCTTGCCTTTGTTGATTTTCATTATAAATCCACCTCCCCAAGTGCTTTGAATTGCTCTGCATTGCAATCGTAGATTTCTTGCATTCCGCCGGGATCGATTGCCGACCAATCAACTGAAAAACCGGCGTCTCGCATGTATTCAAATTCTGCGTTAAGCTGTGCATCGCAAGCTTCACGCGGCGTAGATTGAGGGAAGCGACGGAATGTCATCGCTTGCCCTTCGTCGCTGCTGATCTTGATCCAAAAACACCAGTCCACTATGCACGCTCCTTCTCACGCTCGGCGAGCATGGCGTCAGCATATCGATACGACCAGTGTGCAATGTATTCCGGCTCTTTGCCGCAATTAAAATCAGCCAATTGCCCTTGCAACGCTTGCCCCGCGAAGTAGTCGCGTAGGCTCATGCCGGGAGAGCCGTCACCCGTATAGTCGTTTACGTCCCACGGAACGCGAGGAAACGCTGGCCCGCCGTCGTTAGGCTTGTCCATCTTGCACCTCCTTCACGAACACGCCGTCAACCATCTTGCCCTTGCGATCCTTGATCTGCTCCCAAGCTATTTCGCGGCACCCATTGATATCAAGCCCAAGCTGTGCACAAATCACACCGAGAACAACTTGGATATCGCCAATAGCGTCAACGATCTCCTCCATGTCGTCGTCTTGCAAAGCGTGCGAAAGTTCTTCGCATTCTTCGAATAGCTTTGTCATTTGCAATCGCGGCGTTGAACCATCGATCAAATTCCTCTCCTTCGCCCACTTCCTAACCCTACTTCCAAAAGACAGTTCGCTCATTACGCATCATCTCCAAATTCAGAAACAAAAACAAACACCAAGTAAAAAAATCCGACAATCGAAACGCAGGTTAACCCCGCCGCAATCCAATCAATGATTTCCATGATCCACCCTTTCTAAATTGCAAGTCCATCCGGCATCAATAAGATCGCCGAACTTGTAGCCGATCCAGTCTAGCACGTCCGTCCGATCCCATTCGCTCGGTACGCCATGCTGTAGGCTGATCGTTGATTCGATTTCACCGATATTGCGAACTAGGCAAATCTCGTAAATTACGCATTGGAGCATCGTTCCGCCTCCTTCGCTTCCCAAAAGTTTATCTGCTTGTTGAGGTAGTAGCTCGCCTCAGACAAGCTCCGATTAAATTCCAACATCGTCCCGATGTGCCCCCAGTTCGCCCGCGTCGATTCCGGCGGTGGCATCTTGTTAATCAACGCCTCTAGATTGTCAACCGAGCTATCAGCAAGGTTCAGCAGGTCAGTGTAGTGTTGTTTGGTGTCAGTCATCCGTTGTCCTCGTTAAAGAAATCCAACGCCGCAACTAACGCGGCTCGTTCGCTGCGAAAAGTCCCCGTTGACCTTTCGCTATTTGATTCGTACCACCATCCGCCGTTAGCTGTGTAGATGATGATTCCACGCTTCCTGACAAGCTCTCTAAGTTCCTTGCGGCTTTGATCGGCAAACGGCTCGCGTAGCTTGTGTAGCGACGCTAGAGCGGTTTGCCATTGGGGTATTAGGGGTTTACTCGTCATCATCTTCGTAATCGTCCTCTCCTAGGCTGAGCATTAAATAGCCTTCGTCGATTCTCTGTCCGGCTGGCTTCCGACGCTCAAGCACACTATCGGGATCTCGCTTATCCCTAGCTGAGTCAATCGCTCGCAATTTTGATTCTTTGCATCGATGCTTCTCGATGCCTTTTTCATTTTCGCCGCAAATTGGGCAACTCATAATTCGCAACCTCAGATAAAAATAGAAACTCAAACCCAGACCGCAAACTATTAGCGGTCGAAAACCATAAACGCTACAACCTCGTGACGATTCGCCAAAACGCCCGTTTTGCTCTGCGACGGATCGTGAATGCCGCTCACTTGCTACCCCCTAAGAACTCGATGAGTTCGATTAACTTGCTGTTCACTTCGTTGACGGTGCCCACGTCCGCCCAGTTGATTTCACGCACGTCGTTATCTGGTGGAAGCATATCCGAAAGCAACTCGCTTACCTTCTCCATCAAGTCGCGTGCGACTAAATGCGAGTGTTCGTAAGCCGAATTCGCGTTGATGTACTGATGAATACCCATCTCTCAACCCTCCCAAGAAAACTAAAGACTAAAACCAAGACCGCCGAAGCGGTTTCGCCGTTCCCGGCTCGTCAGTGGGCCTAGCAGAAAAACAAACTTGGCTTGTCCATTTCGGCAACTACGTCGGTCATCATCCAGGCGTCAAAGGCGACCGCATCGCGTAGTTCAAGTTCCGCCATCAGTGCACCGCGAACGGTTGGAATATGTTCGCTGTTGTCGCTGTTTGTCAATTCATACGCTTCGCAGATCTGCTTTGTGCTTAAACCCGAAACCATCTTTTGCATCTTGCTTGCTGCTGCTGTTGCTACTGCGTTCATCTCATCAACCCCTTACTTTAGAAACTGCTGGCGACGTGCCAGCGATGTAATAAGATTATCGACCTGAACTGCCCGTGTCTATAGGGCAAGGCTAATTTTTGGGGAATTATCTACCGGCCAATGAAAACGCAGGGTTTTATTTTCTGTAGCCCAAGCGAAAAAGCACTCTGGCTAGGTCGCTTGCCGTCTCAGTGATCGATTCTTCCGCTAAGTCCCAGTGGCAAGCGTGTAGCATCTCGTGGATAAGCACGTCTAGTTCCCGCTCGCCCGATAGGTGAGGCTGAACGGTGATTACTCGGTGATCCGCATCGCAAAGGCCGTCGAGCTTGCGAGGTAGCTTTTCGCGTCGGATCGTCCAGTATTTTTTGCGAAGACGGCAACGCATTATCCACCTCGCACGATACCGCCGTCTGCTATGCGAAGATTGGTGACGTCGAAGTCACCGCTAGCTGCGGTTTCGACGTACGCGAACCCGTGATTCCACCGATTGATGCGAGCGTATTCGGCGTTGAGGTCGCACAAGCAGCCAGTTGACCACACAAAGCATTCATCATGCCACATGTTCGGCTCACAGTGGCCGCTAGTCTGATGAGAGTGCCCGACCAATACAGTATGCTTCGTACGCATCCAAGCCCCCCTAGCTGCGTTCACAGGGCTTGAGATGCCCTTGGGTAACTCGTGCCCGTGAAGTATTGGAAGTTTGCCTAGCATGATTGGCCGCTGATCCTCAACCCACTCAACGCTATGCTTTTTGAGTTGCAGGATTTCGGGCAGTTGAAGCGGATTGAGATCCCATATCTCAGGAGCCTTTGCCCATACAAACTTATTCCATCTCTCTTCGTGATTTCCAGCTTTGTAGATTATGCGAACTTTCGCAAATCGCTTGCGAATATGCGATAGCATTGCATCGACGATTTCTAACTCTCGTTTCATACCAACCCGCTCTGGATTTCGATCCCATCGACTCACCCCATAGAAGTCGGCGAAGTCCCCGTTGATAACCAGCGTGTCAATGCGATGCTTTGCAAGCCAATCTAAAGCAGTCTCAAGAGCTATGTCCGAATGGTACGGGCTGTGAACATCAGAGATGACGCCGCATCGCGTCTTGCCCTTTACTTCAAATGTCTTCCAAGGCTGAGCTAGCGAAGGTGGTAGCGGTGGCAATTGACCCGCTTTCCCCGCTGGCCTTTGTTGCGTTGCATAGCGTCGGCTTTCAGTTCCATGCTGACCGCGAATAACGCGAATCATGGTGCGAGCGGATTCAATCGTGAACGCTTCGGGGTGATCTTTCGCAAGTCGCTTTGCCAATGTCAAATTCGGTGTACTGACGAACTTGCGGCAAAGCTCTTCGGCCCACTCCCTACCCTTCGTTCTTTTTGCCATCGCCTTTACTCCATTGCAATCTTGCTTCTTCGACGGTCAGCTCAGGCTTACCAAGCTTGCGGTTAACGTGATTGTGTAGGTTAAAGCCCCATAGCCAATAAGCTTCAGGGCTTGAGAAGTCCGGCGGTGTTTCGTTGCAATAGTCCGCAAAGCTTTGCTTGCAAGTGCATCCGAAAGCCGGGATAAGTAGTACCCAGATTTCGTGCCATTGCGGATCGCATCCAAGGTATCCATGCTTTTTTGACCAGGCGAATCGACCATGCTGAGCTTTTCGATCCTCAGCAAGCTTCTGGTAGTCAATTACCTTTTGCTCGTGCGAGACTGGAAGCTGTACAACTCTTTCGCTAGGTTCTCGCTTGACGTGTTGCGTTGCGTTGAATTCGATTTGCATGTTACGGATTAAGCGTTAGCGTGACGTTTGGGAATGGTATGCAGTAGCTACCGATGTATTCTTCGGCGGTGCTAGAAAACGTGTAGGCGTCTACGGTATTAGGCAAAGGCTGTAACCTTGGCACAAAAGGATCGCTACCCGACAAGCAGTCCGCACAATCAAACCAATTGCATTCAGTTCTTTCGCTCGGCGGTACACCTTGGCCGACTAGCATAAGAGGCGGCACGAAGCATCCATCGCAATCGCCGTAATTGTTCGTTGCGGTGTAGTCTACAAGCCGTGGATACAAGCAAACTCCGTTACTGACTGCGTAGGGATTGTTGACGTAAGCAAACGAATCAAACCCTGTTGAAACGCCCTGCATGTTGTTATGCCTCAAAGCCCTATCTGGATCGCAAGAGCAGTAGTTATCCTGTAGCGGTGTGCATTCCGAGCTAAAGCAAAGCGGCTCGGTTTGAATGCAATAGCCGCAACTAGCTTGGCTAACGACCGTCACCAAGTTGCCGCCTACAATCGGATCGAGATTATCGCCGATGATGTTGAAGCACAACTCATCCGTCCCATCTTGGCAAGGTTGGTAAACACAATCTGACGTGTCGCTGTTCGTCAGGTTGATAACTGAAGGTATATCTTCGGCGGTGTCGTAAATCTTGAACTTGCGAATCCAGTATGAGGTTGATGCACCCCATGAAATGTCGTCATCGTCTGTTATGCAGTTAAAAGTTGGCTCGGCTTGCGTCTGATTCCAAAAGCAATCTGCACCTGCCGGATTGTCAGTGTTATCGCCTGGAAGAATTGTCCACCCTGACGACGAATGACAACAACCGTCGCCGCTTGCGATTGTCGAGTTCTTTGTGATTGATTTCTTCCGCAATCCGCCTAGCTGAACTAGCGTTTCAATTGAGCACTCAACGATGTACTTGCACTGCGGCTCTTCGTACTCTGGGCACTGAATCAAACGCTTTAAAATGCTCGCCCTTGTTCGACCGTACTTCCATCGCACAAATCCAGCTACCTTTTCGATCTCTGCGTAGGTCTTTGTAGTTGCCCCGCAGCTTCCGACGTCTCCGCAAACTTCGCCGTATTCCGGCTGTTCAATAAAATCAGTGGTAACGCAATCCTCGATAGGCGTCGGCGGGGTGTAGACTTGTGATCGAATAAACCTTGCCCGCGTTGTGATCGACTCATTGACGCGAATATCATTCGTCACAAATCCATAACACTCGGTATCGTAATCGTCAGGATCGCCGATTTCCGCGACGTGGCAACAATCGCCCTCGCTGAATGTTGCTGTTTGATCGTATATTGTATGCTCAATAGTTACGCTGCTTGCGATCTCGGCTAACTCCGCATCGCTCATGCAGCATTCTTCGCATCCACACTTGCCAAAGCATCCCATCTAGCAAACCTCCACTGCTACCCACTTCGCATCGATAGGGAATATCATCACCGTAGCGTTAGCGGCAATTGGAGTTGATGTCGGCGCCCATGCCGTATATGTCACGCTTCCACTTGCCCAATTGCCCGACGTTGGCACCTTCGCCGTAACCGTACCGCTTCCGTTTGCCGGTATTCCGCCGGATCCAGCGACCGCTATCAGTGGAGTCTCGCAAGCTATGACGCGGATGACATCTTCTTCAATGTCATCATCGCCCAGGCAAGTGAACAAACATCCCTTGCCGACCTCGAAACTGCTTGCGTTAGGCCCTATCCGCGTTCCGACCGCTAGCGTTGTGCCATCGGTCTTGATTCGGTAGATAGGCCCCCACTGAGCCGTGCCGTAATCGTCCGCAATTACTTCACGATCTCCATTGACAAGAAACGGCCCCATAACGCCCGCGTAATCAAAAGGCCGCTTGACCTCAAGATAGTTACGACCGCCAGTCTCTTCGGTGCCGGTGATCTGGATGCAACCATAGGGCGGTATCGTTGCACCTGACTTGTTGACAAATGAAATCGGCGTCGGCGTAATAGGTCGATCCGTCTTGGCACCGACCGACGCCAGCTTTTCAAACGCCAAAGCATTTCGCCACACGCGATCCGCTTGCTGTGGCGTAAAGTACCCGATCTCAGTTGCCATAAACTAGCCCCTTGTATCGCACAACAACGCGACTTTGTAGACCGCTGGTGTTACGGCTGTACCTGTTGCCGCATCGTTGCAAACGATGGTTAAACGGCATTCAATCAAGTCGCCGGGTTCAACTGATCCAGTGGACAAGGTAAAGTCGTAGTTAGCCGCCGTCAAGCTGTTCATTGATTGTGCGGATGTCGCGACTAGATCGCTTGTTAGCGTGCCATCGTTGCCGATGTATGCTTCTAAATCGACCGTGCAAGAGTTGTCGGCAATGGTCGTTTCCATCTTCGCACGAACGCGAATTTGCATCGTTTCGCCATCGTCGTAATTCGGCGGAACAGGGATCGAAAAATAGATCCGGCGAGTAGTCGCACCGATTGCTTTACAATCCCCGGCGGTGATCCGAACTGGGTTAGTCCCCCATGTCCCAGTAAGTAGCCCTAGGTCGTCGCTAGACGCACTTGAAACGGGATTAGATGCTACTGCATCCCATACGCGAAAGTTTGTTACAGGCACCTTGTATTCGGCCAAAACGCGCTGCCGCATCTTGCTCGGTTCGATGTTAGCGTTAGCCGCTAAATCGTTATTGGTGATCGTCGAATCAGGGAGAATGAGGATAACGCCGTTATGTGTTGCCATTAGTCAAGTAATCCTAGTGCATTGAAGGGAAGTGAATCAAACCGCTTAAATTCCAACCAGTGAGCCGTAACCGCTTGCCCTGGTTCGCTTGCTGGTATCCTGTATCCGTTGGCATCAAGTAAAACGGGCTTAGTAACAGGCTCTTTATTGCCGTCTACCGCTCGAACAATCCTTGATCCAAGACCCGGCCCGCTTAAATCAATTCGCTCGTAATAGCCCTCGTGCCTCGCCCTAGCGTACCAAGCTTTTTCGGGTGTGGTGCGATACGGAAAACGGAACTGAATCTGAGCCGTGATTTCCCAGTATGCTTGATCCTTCGTCGTGACGTTCGACGCGGAAAACTTAATAAGCCGAGCCGTACCGGGAGGCCAACCTAAAAACAAATCGCTGTTGACCGCTCGGCGGTATCGAGCCTGGACATAGCTATTGAATAAAAGCATGTTCCGGCGGATTGTAACCGTCTGATCTGGTATCGGAGTTTTGATACCTTCCATTGGCTCGCCGTTTACCGTTTGAATCGGGTTCCCGTCCCAGTCTTCATCTATTTCCTCTTCGCTCTCAACATCGTCCCAGTCGATTCGAGGCGGAGCAAATAGCGGGTTCTCTGTGTTGTTGCCATCCTTCGCCGCTAGTTCGCCGCTGTAATCGAAAGTGGCGATGTAGTAGATAGGGCTAATACGCTCGAGCGATACGCCATCGCAATAGACGTATTGGTACTTATCGCTAAACGAATCGCCTTGAGTTGGCAACCGCTCATCCATAAAAATATCATACTCAACTGCTTCCGGCTTGGTAACAACCTGATAAGCACGTTGAAACTTGACTGTTAGCTTGCGAAAGTTATCCGTTAGCCTCTGGTCGTACGATGGACGCGACCAGCTTTCGGTAACTTCGAGAACGTTTTCATTTTGCATCATGGCCCCGTTCCGCTAAATGTGATTCCCGGCCCGGTCTGTAGCGAATTCTTTAGACCGTCAATCGCTTCCTTGACCTTATCCAGCTTACCGACCGTTTGAGCCGTATTCTGTTCGATCTTCTTTTGTGAATCATCTTGCTTGCCTCTAGTAAGCAATCTCGACTCCTTCGCCGCAATATCAGGAGCGGCTTGCATCTGCTTTTGTTCGCTAGCTTTCATTACCGCATCCGCTTGAGCTTGAGCCGCTGCGATTGCGTCCGCCGTTGCCTTGTCTAGCCCTTGCTGTTGAAGTCGATAGGAATGGGCCGCCTCTTCGCCTTGCTCCATCGCTACCCGCTGTTCTTCAAGTCGCTGCAGTTCGGTTTTGCGAATGTCGTCGATCTTCTCTAATCGTTGCTTTTCTTGCTCTTGTGCTTTCGCTTTAGCGTCGGCTAGTTCCTTCTCTTTTTTCAGCGACTCTTCAGCAAACAAAATACGCTTCTGATCCGCTTCGCCTACGCCCTGATCTGTTAGTTGTGCACGCCTAGCCGCTTCCGCTCCTTTGGTTAGTTCGATGTATTGGTAGTTCGTCGCTCGCAGCGAAGATATAACCGATTGATCGATCTGTTGTTTTCTTGCTGCTGCTGCATCTTCTGCGGCTTGCTGCTCCTTGATTAGCCGCACTTGCTGAGCGTGTGCACTGTACTTTTCGCTAAGTGCGTTTTGTTGTTCGCGTAAAGCTTGGGCTACCTTCATGTGCCCCGCAGCTTGATCCATTAAGTGCTGGGCAGTCTCTTCGCCCTCCGAAAAGAAATCTAGCCCTTTGTTCTTCTGTGCCTCCTCCGCCGCGTTGCTGTAGTGCTGGAAACTTGCGACCGCCTCATCGACTTGCTTGTTTATGTCATCGAACAACGCTTTAGCCGCTTCCTGCTTTTGGCCAGGATCGCGGATGAGCTCGATGTCCTCCATCTTATTCGATACGTTGGTGCTAGCGATCCGAACTAGCGAATCTGCAAACCTGTCTGCATCTTTCGAAGCTTGCTCCATGCGGCTTGCTACGTTATCAGTGCCGAATACCATCTCGCCAATCGACTTGCCAAGTTGAAACGACATAACGCCAACCAGAGCACCGATGCCCGCTTTGAAAGCTAGTGCACCCGCTCCACCCGTCTTCATCACCTCCGAGAACTGCCCTACCTTTTCGGTGATGCCTGCGATACCTGCCGCTGCGGATGCAAACTCAGTCCCGCCGAGTTGACCGGCCAGCACCCCGATAAACTCGGTTGACGCTTTAGCTTTACCACCTACGTCCTTGATCTTGCCGACCGCCGCTTCAATGTTCTTGCCTGCTGCTGCGGCTTGCCCTGACGCTTTGTCCTCGGCTTCGATTAGGATTTTCACGCTTTCGCTAGCCACTTATACCCGCCTCCGCTTTTAGTGTCTGCTCTTCGTGCTTTAGCCTATTCGCCGCCTCTAAAAACCAAGCCGCCTGATCGAGTGCACCGCCTGCTATTGGCGGTAAACCTCGCTCGTAAAGATCGCACAAGCCAACCACGTCAATCATTGATCGACAGTATTGATTCGGGCAACCTTGGACAGCTACAGAGCCTTGATTGCATTCGCTGCAACCTTGGCCCCTGCATTGTGGGCATTCGATCTCGATTGGCTCTTGATCGCTGCCTATGTCCCTACACTCTTTGTCGCTGCAATTACGGCAAAGCAAACCCTGCCGAATCATCGCCGCGACTCTCAGTCTTTTTTTTCGTCGCCGCTCATCTTTTGATTAGCCGCAACTTTGCGAAGCACTTCCCGAATCTCCGAAAAGCTTAAAACGGATTCGACACCATCGGCGGTAAATAAATGCTCGCCCATGTTTTTCCATCCGCTGCAAGCCTCTAGTAAGCACTTGACCGCTGAATCAAATACGTCCGGCACCTTAACGCCATCCTCAAAAATCATGTCAATAACGCGATGGATTTCGCGTTGCTTGCGTAGGCTCTGAGTCTTCGCGATAAACATCGGACGCGACGCGATAGGCTTGTCCTTGTCAGAGTCAAGCCACACGTCAAAGGTTAAATTCGGCTCAAGTGCAATAGGCATGTTAGCTCGATGCGGTGAATGTAATGGATGCTTCTTGATCGACGTTCGACCCGTTGCGATTGCAACCCCATTCGATTTCGTCAACTACCATGTTTTCGCGGTCTGCTTCACTGATCGAGATAATCTGTGCCTTAGGTGCCGCAATGGTAATCTTTGAGTTAGTAGGCCCGTCTAAGTCAAAAGTCAGAGCGTGTTCGCTCATGTCCAACAGTTTACCGTACCTGTCTTGAGTGGCAACCGTTTTGGCTTCGGGGTTTCCAGTGATCTTGACTACCCGATTCGTAACCAATCCCGCTAGGAATCCGCTTACGTTGCTGGAATCCTCCCGAAGTATCATCGTGTTACCGCTATCAAGCGTCATGTTTTCAACTTGCAACGCAACGCTATTCCAAGTCGTAGTTGAGGATGCGAAGCGTAGGCCCTTCGTTGTTGGATACGTCGGTGCCAATATCGTTTGATCGGTGACGCCGTCCCATACGCCCATAAAGTCGAATTCAAAGACTCCATTTTTCCCAGACGGGCAAGCTAGACGAAAAGTTCCGACGCAACCACGAAGTAATTTGCGGACGCCATCGATGTACACGCCAAGCGTAATCGTCTTAACGTTGGTTCCAGGTGCTTCAGTACGAGGTGTAAACACCCCGCTATTATTCACCCATCCGCAAGCAGGTAGGAATGTGGTGGCCCATGTCGGCACAGTTGATCCATCATAGGACGCATCGAGCTTGAACTGAACGCGACCTTTGTAGCCTCCAACGACGCTCGAATCCATGCCGAAGGCACCTTGCCCCTCGCGTGCTTCAAGTTCGGTTTCCGTCTGTGCCATAACGTCGTAAACGTTAAACCCAGCATCCGCCGCCGTCAGTGTTGCCGCTGTCCCTGGAGTCGCTTCCAACTCAGCCGCTAGCACTCGTTTTCGCTTCAGTAGTGTCATTCTATTCTCCTAGTTTTGGGGATGCTCTAAGCTTGATTTTACCGCTAGCTGCTAGTGTAACTTCTCGCAGTCTTCTTTTGATTTCGATTGGCAATCGCTCCGCCGCTTTTGCCGCTGCTTTTTGTGGTACGCCAGCTTCCGCGAAGTAATCGCCAGGTGCCTTGGATTTTATTTTGCGAAGTCGCGTCCCGCCTTCAGGCTCTCGTTTGTAAAAGTTGCCGCCGTACTGCTTGACCATAAAGCCTTCGAGTACGGTAATCCAACCTCCGCCCATGTTGGGCTTATAGCGAACGCCGGATCGAATTCGCTTACCCTTGCGGGACTTCGAGTATTCTTGGGCCGAGTGCCATCGAATTGGAAATGGCGTACCGCCCCAAAGCTTAATCACCGCTTGCGGTTCGTCTGGTTTCGCGACCTGCTTCATCAGCACCGCTTTTTTGAGCGTAGATGCTTTTGTTGGCCGCTTGTTTGTAAATGGCTTAACGCTGCTATGCAATGCGAAGTTAATGACCTTGCCAAGTTCCTTCGCTGCGTCCGCCGCAACGCTCTTAGCTGTGCGATTGATCGCTGTTGATAGATGCCGCTTCATGTGGTCGTGCATCATACCCAAAGCTTCTCGCATCGCTCGCAAACTTGCTTGATCCACGTCGATCTTGATTTGCGTCATGCTCTCACCGAAGTCGGATCGCCTTCATCCGTCCGAAAGGTGATTGCGATAGGGACGTTGACGCCATCTAGACCACCGTCAGCGGTGACATATTCAGGGCTTCGGAATTCTGCGTCAATGGCATTATCGTCCATTGTGTGCCATACGTTGCCATCGCCGTAAACAGCCTTAACAACGTCGGCATGAAACTGATTGATTACCGTATCAATTACTTC
>Ga0315909_10004896_pt1 | contig 15606 bp, 32 predicted proteins | sample LakEriMetagenome_11_FD_203527 | JGI IMG/M metagenome (GOLD analysis project Ga0315909, IMG submission 203527) | Freshwater fungal communities from buoy surface, Lake Erie, Ohio, United States - Buoy 2 MA125 | ecosystem: Environmental > Aquatic > Freshwater > Lake | place: USA: Lake Erie, Ohio...
CAGCGGGGCCTGTAGCTCTACACGCTGTACATGCTGTACACTGTCTAGACCTTGTATATCTTTATATCTTTTGGGTATATCTGGAAATATCACGGCTGTTCTCCTGTGTATTGTGCGCATCTGGACTATAGTTTTTAATACCCAGTGCGCCAGCTACTGCCAATGGTTCTAGGCATAATCGACTACTGATCTCTTTTACTGTGTAGTTGTGATCCCAGTACATGCGCTGTATCAATAGTGTGTTCACGGCTGTTATGCTGGTGCTAGTATAGCTACTATTATGATCAAGGCTGTTAATATCATAGCCATAGCTGCCAGTGTGTAGCCGTTGATCTCTTGTAGTTTAACTGAGAACCAGCCACTCTTTACTTCCAGTTGTTCTACTTCTGAATTGTCACTAGCGGGTGCGGGTGCTGGGTTCTTATCCAAGTATTCATTTATTTGATTCATTGTATGCTCCGTTGTTGTTACTGTAGTGTTTTACATATATGCATCTAGCACTTACTCTGTATCCGTCTATGTGCCATGTTGCTTTAACTTGATCCCTAGCTCGTAGGCAAGCTTCGTAGCCAGTGTGCGGTGCATGTATAACGCCCTTGCTTTCAGTTTGCCCCAAAGGCTGTCCCAAATACAAGCTGATCAGTAACACCCACATGTTAGTCTCCGCCCATGAGCAGGGTAATCCATACTGCGGTCAGTGCTATGATCAAGAACATGAGATAAAGATTACTCATCATGTCGTTGTGTTATCCAAATCACTGTGCGTATCATCAGCCAGCCTATCACTAAGGTTGTAATCATTGCTGCTGGGCCTTTGAGTAAGGTAATCAATTCCATTGTCTTCCGTTTCTGCCCACCATGAGTGCAGTAGCATGAATACTAGTGCTATGGGTACGATCATCCAGAGATCGCCTGTGCGTATGGCTAGGAATATCAGGACGAAAAAGTACGTGTTTAAAATCCACATACACTATTTAAGGTTTTCTAAAAATTTTGCGGGCCGCTTCTCGGCTAGGCTCTGCCTAGATCTGGGCCTAGTCTAGACCACTGCGGTAGATCTGCGGGCCATGCCAGTAAGAACAGCAGGACTCTGCTGTCCGTGGCCATGACCACATATATGTCTTGATCAATTCTATAGTAGTCAAACAGACTAGAGTTAGTGCGTTTAATGCTTCTCAATCTCTGCAGTATACGTCTAACTCTACTGCGTCGCTTCCAAGGCAGGATCAACTCGGGTACACTCAGCTGATCCGCCTTGAGAATGATGTTATCTGCGAGCAATGGTATCAGCGATTCTACGCTGACTAGCGTCGATCTTTTCACGGATGTTTATGACCTCTTCGCGTAGTTCGTTACCATTTTCCTGTAGCTCCTGTAGACTGTCACCTAGACCCTGCGCAAACTCTGCTACTTCACGTATGCGAGCACGACCTGTTTGTGCGTCCTGTGCTAACATTTGGCTGACTTCCATGGTCTGGCTGATACGCTGATCATTGGTCACACCCGTGGCTTCACGCATCATGCTCCGGAGCGCACCATCAAACCAAATGGCATTTTCGTTGGCTGTGTCGTCAATAAATGCTGCCATTTCTTCGTTGGCATGATAGAACTTCTCACTGGCTTGTCCAATAGCCTTAATAGCCATGGCCATGTCGTGTGCAATGTCAGCCATGCGGCGATTCATGGTGTTACGGTGCTGTAGGTACTCCAGTTTGGTCTTGTTGATCATTGACTCTTGAAATGCTGCTTCCACTGGATTAGCGGGTTTCAGCAGGTTCAACATCATTAGGCGATTACGATACACATCGTCTGTGGTGCGCATGATCATTTCACGATTACCACCTGCGTTAATGGCCCAGCTCTGCATGGCGTCTGTGACGTTTTCTTCTACAATACTGCGGGCTACCTGTGTCTGTGCCACGTTAAACTGTACATAAGCTTCTACGTCAAATGCACGACGTGTCTGTTCAGCGATCAGGGCTGCCTGTTGTTCTGGATCCATACCGGCATGCATACTGAGGAAGCTGCTCATGGGCTTGAACTCTAACTCCTGCTCTACTGGCTGTGCCACTGGTTTAGTTTTTTTGGCTGTGATCTTGGCCACAGGCTTTTTGGTTGTTGTTTTGGTTTTAGGTTGAGGCTTTTTTACTGCGGGTTTTTTGGTTGCTGCTGCTTTCTTTACTACAGGCTTTTTGGTTGCCATAAATCCTCCTCGGTTAAGTCCTGTATTTACACACTAGGACCTGACCAGTACCCTGATCTGGATTAGAAACGTCCGCGTAGACCCACGTCAAATCTAGTGTCACCGCGCCCATCGACAGGAGTACTGACTCCGCCACGTAATGCCCAATCTTTACTTAGTTTACGTTCAGCACCAACACCTGCACTCATACCGCCTTGTGCGTTACGATTAACTGCTAACTGTGCTGTGGTGTCTCCATACTGCTGCTGCCAAGCCAACTGTTGAGCCTGTTGTCCTAGATCTGCTACAAACTTGCCGCCCGAGTCGTTGCCCAGTTCTGCTCTTAGACTGGGATTTAAATAGTCCCCGGCTGCACCACTGAGGCTGACTCCACCACTGAGGCGTCCTAGCCCTGTGTCTGCTATGTCCTTTACACCTGCTTGTTTGTTCCAATCAATGGGTGAAGCCATGGGCTCAACTTTGGGTTGTGGACTGGTTTGTGCTGCTGCTTTTGTAGCAGCTACTGGTGCTTTGCCTTTAAAGTAGTCTCCGCTGCCTGCGTTCTTGGCTGCTTGATCACGAGTCATCTTACCCTGATCAACCATGCTCTGTAGGGTAGCTGCTCGGTGTACAGCATTTTGACTGCCGCTGTCGTAGTTAGGGTTTGACTGCTTGTAGGCAGTAACGTTTCTCAATAGCTGTGCCTGCTGTTCTGCAGACTGTGAGTCATAGTAATCTTTATTGATCTCGCCTTTTTGTGCTGCTTGATCTAGTGCAGCCACAAAGCCTGAATCTGGCTGCTGTTCTGCCAGTATGTCTAGGTATTTTCTCATTAGGTCTACAGTCATATCAGTATCTCTTAAATTGTATTGAACACATAATGTATTTAATCTAACTGCCAGTTCTGACTTAAATACCCTGTGAACGTTTATCTATTTCAACCACAATATCCTGTCGCAGTAAGAGATCAAATCAACTATTGGCTACCCTATAGTGCGGGCTGTATCTGGAGCTATGCTCTGACCAATGATCGCATACGTGAGAATTATCAGTTAGCTGGTTTGGGCTATGACCGACTGCCTGTAGATCAAGTTGTGGCCAGTATGCAGGATCCTCGAGTAGTAGGACTCAGCTGCTATGTATGGAACGAACAATACTGTCTGGCGCTGGCTCGGGCCGTTAAACTTCGTTGGCCCAAATGTTGGATTGTCTTGGGTGGCGCTAATGCACACGGTAGTCAACTCAAATATGACTTTTTAGATACCATAGTACAGGCCGAAGGTGAGCAGGCCTTTACAGACGTACTTCTGGCGCTGTTGGATGGGCGTGACCCTGAACCTGTTTACTCGGCAGCTAGACTACAAGATCTAGATATACCCAGCCCTTATCTTACGGGGGTGTTTGACACAATCATCAAGGCTCGCCCTGATGCACTATGGGCCATGACATTCGAAACCAATAGAGGCTGTCCCTATGCCTGTACCTTCTGCGACTGGGGCGGCACTACCTACTCAAAGGTCAAACGCTTTGGACTAGAGCGTGTGGTTGCAGAACTGGAGTGGGCTGTTCTGCACCCTGTGGCCTACGCAGTCTGTGCGGATGCAAACTTTGGTATCTTTAAGGATCGTGATATAGCACTGGCGCAAGAGATTAGATCGGCCTGCGACCGCAGCAGTATAGATGCAGTGGATATCAATTTTGCAAAAAACAATCCTGATACTAACTATGAGATAGCTCGCATTCTAGGCCCTTACGGTAGGGGTATTACTGTCAGTGTACAGAGTATGGACGGCGATGTGTTAGAAGCTATTAAACGTAAGAATCTCAAAGTTAATGACATAGGCAGTTTAATCACACTCAGCGAACGCACAGGTGTAATGACCTATACAGAAATGATTCTAGGACTGCCGCTTGAAACAAGAGAAACTTGGCGCGATGGTATGACTGAACTGCTAGAAGTAGGACAGCATCAGACCATAGACATGTGGTTAGCCACCCTACTGCGAAACTCAGAAATGGCGCAGCCTGATCAACGTAGGGCCTACGGTATAGAAAGTATATGGGCTCGCGATTATATGAGTCTAGGGCCTGCTAGCCTAGATGACGGCATACCTGAACTAGCAGAAATAGTCCGGGCTACTAGTACTATGACGCAGCAGGATCTAGTAGACAGCTACATGTACGGATGGATGATCATACACTGGCACTGCATGGGCTACATACAGGTTGTAGCTCGCTGGGCTAGAACATGTGCAGGTATAGCCTACAGACAGTTCTATGACTGCCTTTACAATCGCATTGTAGAACATGAGTTGTTTGGCCCTCACCATGCACAGCTTAGATCACTAGTAGACGGATATCTAACTAGAGGATATATGACTGACTCAGAGAAAGCCTGGGTACGCCAAGGTGGACACGCTTTTCATGCGGTCAGTTATAGTTGGATGTGGCAGCATCGTGCTGTTGCTGCTGACCTAGCATTAGATGTATTAGCACAGTGGGTCACTCCTCCAAAGGATTTGATTAGCATACAGAGCCTGAGTACTTGGGCTCCTGATCAGCAGCTACCACAAGAGATTGACTGTAATTGGGACTATCGCACTGGCACCCAGGGACTGCACAGATATACTATTACTACTAGGCTGACCAACACAGACGATTTAGATTTTTACGCTCTGCGTCGTAAAGGACTAATCAAAAATCAAATTCAAATTGAGCCCATAGACCCGCAATAAATATGTCTATGCTGCATAATTGGTATAGATTAGACATTGAAGTAGAACTTAGAAACGATTGGGAACGCCCTAAGATTCCCTGGCCTAAGTGTGCCGAGTATTGGTTTTTAGACACACCATTAGAAGAGGTGTTTACTATGCCTTGGCTCAAAGAATACTACCCCTTATTAGAAGTAGATGCTCTAGTTATATTCTACTACAAGAACAATCAAGTAGCTCCTAAAACACACATTGACTGGCGCCGACGTTGGGTGTTTAACTTTATTCTAGAACCTGATGGCAGAGAGCTTACATGGTATCCCGAAGTGCCCGTTGACTTTGCAGATCCTAAAGATGATCATCATGTACGTGATGTAATGAAAAACTACAGTCCTCTTGGTCCTATAGAACCAGATAAAGTTACTGATAGACTCTGCTTTGATGACCACGTGAATAGACTACATCTACTGCGTACTGATGTGCCACACCATGTAGGGCAAGGTGGCGAGCGTTGGGGGTTTAGTTTATACAGTTTTAAAAATTGGGACACTTCGTACGCTAGTACAGTAGAACGCCTGAGGTCAAGGTTAGTTAGATGAAGCAACACCATTGGTATTATCTAGACCTTGATGTGTCTAAAGCTATAAATCCTCAATGGCAGTGGCCTCATTTGACTGTAGGGGAAACTGAAATTATCAGCTGTATCAACGATCTCCCTAGTCTATTTGACGAGCAGTGGCTAAGTTATGCTAGAGAAAAAATTGGAATAACTCCAGAGTTCGCTATGATATTTGTACGTGGTGAAAACTGCTTTGAAGCTAACGCACACACAGACGCTCCTATAAAAACATACACGCCGCCTCGAAAAAGTTATTGGGCCATTAATTGGAGTATGGCACCTGATACTAGAGAGATATATTGGTTTGATTTGCCCACTCACGAAAACTACGTGTCGGAAGATATAACTCCTAGCACAGTAGGCTACTACAATTATCCACTGAAGTTTAGTAAAATTTGCGATCATGCTAATGTGACTATGCGAGCTACATTGGTTAGAGTAGATACACCGCATTGGGTGGGAGCAGGTAATGCTAGATCTGCATTGAGTATTAGATTCTTGCCAGACATTGAAAATGAAAGTTGGGAGTGGGCAGTTGATTATTTTCAACAGCGCGGCCTGCTAATTCCTAGATAACTACCTACGATTAAAACGCCTTACGTGCATCCATACTGGTCCTTGAATTTCTGCTCCACGGTCTCCGCCTATTCTAAGACGTAGTGCAGGATCTACACCCTGTCTAACATGATATTCTATGAAGTAAGCAATCTTACTATTGGTAGTACGTATGAGCATCTCTCCTCGCCCATTGCATACAATATAGGTGGTAATGCCCAACTGATCTTGCTCTCTAATCAACATCCAATATTTATTGGGCAGAAATTTTGGTTACCAATGCTAAAATAATGGTTGACAACGCAATTGTATTGTTGTATATTTGACTTTGCATGTATATCGTGCATGTCTACGTATATCGTAGATCCGTCAACTTTTATAAGGAAAATTAAATGTATCATTCAAAAATAACACAGCAGTTTGGCAAAGACCTCACTGGACTACTTGGGCCAAAAGCAAACAGAGTGCCCTGGCACACACTAGATGCTACTGAACGCCGCAAGCGTCTAAACAAGATCCCTGTATATATTAACACACGCAGTTTGGGTAAGCATCCTAAACTGGTTGAGATTGTGTTTTTCTGTTTGAGTAAGCTAGCTAACATGGGTATGGATAATCCTTTACTAGGGGTTGACCTGCCAGAGTATGACACACTAGAACAGGCTGCGGACAAATTAGGTGTGCCAGCTATGAACTATAACTCCAGCAGCCTTGCTGACAGAGACATTACATATAAAAATGCTGCCAAACAGCGAGATGTATTCCTTAGACACATATTCGAAGATATTATTTTCCGATTCAATCCTGGACTGGTGTTTCCGGGTATCGGACGTATGAACAGTAAAGGTATGCTGTTTGTTAATGATGCACAGCACCGTACCTTGGCCTGTATCATTTTAGGCATTGAGCAGATTCCAATTAACTTTATTACCAGCGACGATGAATATTGGGATGTGGCACAGTATGCAGGCATCAACATTCACAGCCTTGCTTCTAGCGAGTATGATCGCTATCGTATTCGTGTACAGCGTTATATTGAAGCATTGGCAGCTAACATGCCAATTGAACAAGATGATGCACTAAGCTATGAGCTGCATGATCTGTTTGACAATCTAGGCATCACTGTTGCAGAAAAATCTGATAAGACACTAGGCACTAACAGTTTAGTTCTTACTAGTATTGGTAACATGATCAAGTATCGCGAAGAATACAAAAAGGATTTCTTCCACAGAGCTACTACTTTGAATGCTCGCATGTTCCCAACTTGTAAGTTTCATACTGCCAATAGCTGGGGACTAATGGAATTTTACAAATATCAAAGTTCTAAGATTGATCCAGTCGACATGGACTATGCTATCATGGCTCTTCTTAAGATACGTTGGAGCAAAGACAATGCAGGCAATCAGTTGCACAGTAATATGAAAGACGCTTACAAGGCACAAACTGGTACAGCGGCTACGTCTAGTAAAGCGCCTGAGCCTTTGATTATTGCACACGGTATCTATCAAGTCTGTAAGTTTTATGACAAGTCCGGTATAGAATGGATCGAACCTACTTGGGACGAAAAGACTGTTGGTCCTAAGTACAAGCTAGCATTAGTCCATGCGTAATTATACTGTCATTAACGAACAGATACAGAGTCGTAAAGTCTGTACCAGTTTCGAAGATAATACCTATTATAATATGAAACTGTTTGAGCATTTCTGTGAACACAGAGATCTCAAGTATGTGGCTATATTTGGCTACTACAAAAGCAAATACGACTGGACAGATCGGGAAGCCGAAGAGATGTACACTAAGACTCCCGATGGATGGACAGATGGCGTAGGTGTTTACAGACTGTATGATTGGGGCAAAGGTGAAAACAAAATCAGTAAAGGAGAAGACTGGGAATGGCATGATCCTCAGCTAGATCATATTGTTCCTCGTAGTAAAGGGGGTAGTAATAAACCTAGCAACTTTCAGGTACTACCTACTATTATTAATCGTATCCTTAGTAACATGACTGATGAACAGGCGCCGGCGCTGCTGCCTTTAATATTGGAACAATTTGGTTTCAATAAATAATCTGCAATGCAGACTCTAATCTTTAGTGACATACTACAACCTGGTTATGGTAAGAATGCAGGTGCGTATCGAATAGCAACACAGATACGTAACTCAGGATTTACCTGCCAGGTTGTGGACTATTTCTCTCACTTTACACCAGAAGAAATCTATCAAATTATTGATAGATTTGTTGACACGGACACACTCTGGGTAGGTATCAGTACCACATTCTTTTTTCAAATTGAACGCAATGAAGAAACAGAGTTCATGTTAGAAGAAGATGATGCTACTATGTTTGACAACTTATTCTTAAGTGTCAAGGATCATGCCAGTGGATTACCTTTTCCTCCTAAGGTAATGAAGGACATATTCAAGTATATTAAAAGCAAGAACCCAAAGACTAAAATTATTATCGGCGGTGGCCGTACCTGGGATGTACAGCAATACGATAGTCTGATCAATAGGGTTATTGCAGATTATTATGTACATGGATATGCTGATCAAAGCATTGTGGTATTAACCAAATGGCTACATGACTCTAGTAATCCAGCACCTAAGTTTCATGGAAACTATGCAAACATAATTGACAGTAACACCGACTACGACTATCACGAATTTAACACTAGTCAAATAAAATATCTACCACAAGATTTAATTGATGCACAAGAGTTTCTTCCAATTGAAATTGCTAGAGGTTGTATTTTTAAATGTAAGTTTTGTTCTTATCCGTTACTAGGAAAGAAGCGAGGGGATTATACTAAGACTAAAGAAACCCTACAGAATGAATTCCTCTATAACTATGAAACATTTGGCACTACCAATTACATGTTCATGGATGAGACAACTAACGACTCAATGGAAAAGGTTGAGTACTTACATGATGTAATCAGTAACTTACCATTTAAGATTAGATGGGGAGGTTATGCCAGGGTAGACCTGTACTACAGTAACCCTGAGATGGCTGCTATTATGCAAGAAACTGGACTTATGAGTCACTTCTTTGGTATAGAAACCTTTAATAAGAAGAGCGGTGAAGCTATTGGCAAAGGCATGCACCCAGACAAGGTCAAAGCTACACTAATTAAATTAAGAGAGTCTTGGGGACACGATGTTAGAATGACCAGCGGCTTGATAGCCGGACTACCATATGAAACAGAGAAGACACTACAAGACTTGGAAAAATATTTACTGAGCCAGGACTGTCCTTTGGACTCGTGGAATGTACACGCATTGATTATGCCTCCAGGATTTAGTTCTGTGTTTGGTAGCGATCCAGGTAAGTTTGGTTATAGTTATGTAGAGGGTGCTAGTCTGTATGAATGGAAAAATGAATACATGACATTTAGTAAAGCTCTAGAGATTGCCTATAGAATTCGAAAGAATACTATGCGAAGATGCAAGCCTAACAACTGGAATAATATGCGTTTACAAAATTTAGGTTACAGCCAAGATTCTGTAGATACTATGACCATGTACGATTATGCTAAGGCCATTCCAGAAATTATGATTAGATTAGAAGCAAAAAAACAAAGATACTTTAATCAATTAATAAACTTACCATGAGTGTAACTGCCTATCAACAGACATACTACACAGGATATCTAGGCCCAGAACCTACCAAACCAACACACGAATATATGATAATCCAAGACCGAGTATATAAAATACACGATGTGATCGTACATCAATTCTCTATGGGCGATGTAGAAGATCCAGACTTGTATGCTGCTGATCCTATAATTAAATGGCAACGTACTGAGAAAGGTACTTGGGTTATGGAGCACGCCGTCGAGAGCCCAATTTGGCACAGAATGGTTGATCATTCAAATTTTGGTTATACTTTTGTTATACGTGCTAAACTTAAAGACGTAGACTACACATTCTATCAACTCAAATGGAGTTGACTTAAACTCTAATCTGCTGTACAATACGACTGTTAATAACTAATTTGGAGCCGTAATGGCTAATATTGCTATGGTCGCAGGCTGGCAGCTTTTAAAAAGTTTTCGTGATGTAGAAGCACGAGCTAACAAGATTGGTTTAAAGTTTGCTGCCAGTAAGTACAGTGGCATGGAGTTTGATACCATTGCCCTTATGCCTTTAAACGAATACTTGCCAATTTACAACAGGGAAGCAGAAGTGTTTGCAGGTACACTACAAGACATAGATAAATGGTTACGAGGTGTAGAGTGGTCTCGCAACTATGACGACTTAATGAAAGTAAGTACTCATGAAAAACGAAAAGTTGCAGAGGAAAAGTATAAACAAAGAGAATTTCTTAAAGCTATCCAAGACGGTAAAAAATCAAAAGGTGTCGAGCGAGTCTGAGGTCGATGTGCCCATGAGCACCTATGTGTGCGCAGGCTGTGAACGTAAACTGTTTGATACTAACTTGTATTTTTACGGAACAGAGAGCACTCGATGTCTTTGGTGTTCTAAGTTCCCCAAACAGAAAGAGAAAAGATGAACGAACAAATTGAAAAACTTTTCGACCAGGCTTTGGAAGAATTCAAGGCAGAAAACGAATACGCCACTATTGTTGTTCCTGATCCCTTGCAAAGAGATTTTGTAGGAAAGTTCGCCAAGTTGATTGTGCAGGAATGTATGGAATGGTGTGATGCTCATGCTACAATTAATGGAACCGCACAGCAAGTTCGTGATTCGATTAAACAACATTTTGGAGTTGAATGATGAGTCAAGAGTTTATTCGTAGTCAGGTAGAGTATTACAGAAAAAATCTAAATTGTGGTCCAAGTCGTGATTGGAATCAGATTCTTGGCTTATATCACTATTACAAGGGATTACTGAAATGAACGACCGAATTGGAAAACTTGCAGAACAGGCTGGGCTGCTAGGACCAAGCAGTCGAGTTGGAAATTCACACGAAGCCGCAGAAAAGTTCGCCGAGTTGATCGTTCGGGAATGTATGGCGTGTTCTACTTGGGTTGGTAAGGTGAATAAGTATGCGATAGAACCAGAGCATACTGCTCACACTATTAATCAGCGTATTAAAGAACATTTCGGAGTTAAAGAATGAATAGTCTGTCTGAAGAGAGAATGAAGTATCATTCTCATAACATAGTTATTTCTCTGGTGGGGGAATCTTTAGCAGACAAATGGTGGCTCAGTCCTAATGCAGCGTTTGAAGGGAAGACCCCAATAACACAATGGGACGATGACCCAAACACAGTTTTTCAATATTTGCTTAATCAACTTGACCCAGGATATTCTTAAATGATTTTAAAAACTTTTTATGTTGTAAGAAAAAGAGAAAAGGTAATTCAGTATGAAGCTGGTCCTTTCGTTACTAATCTAGCAGCAGAAGATTACATAAGACAACGAATTAATGCACAGATGATTAATCTGTATGCAGTTGCTAAACACGAAATAGAAGTAGAACTAGAAGAAAAAGAGATCGATACACAAATGCGCAATCGAAGTACATATTTAGGAAATGATTTATGAAAGATCCTTTTGAAAAGATAGCCAGCGATGCTCACTTTAATATATACAATAGTCCTATGTGGAAAAATACTGGACGAAGATTCGCTGAAGCCTTAGTAGAACGATGTGCCAGTATGTGCGGCAGTCAAGCAGATCGTAAAAACATTCGTGAGGCATTTGGATTGCCAGTAGAAAGCGATGTAAAATATCCTGCACCGGAGTCGCATTGGAGTGTAACATCGCAGTATGATAGAGAATATAACTTGCCCAAAGATAAAGAATGAACGAACGAATAAAAGAGTTTGAAAAACAATGCTGGAGTCACTATATTGACGGAGCACTGATTGACGGACATCTGCATTTTGATACACAAAAGTTTAACACACTAATCATCCAGGACTGCATACGGACCTTGCGTAGCAATGGTTACGACGATGCAGCCAAATGCCTACAGGATATACACTTTGGGATGGATTATCCAGTATGAACCAACGAATTCAGGAACTGGCCAAACAGGCTGGTATTGTGATTCCCAAAGATTCGGAATACAACGGACACATCTACCGTAACGCTATTGAAAAGTTCTCCCAACTGATCATTAAGGAATGTGCGGATGTATGTAACCAGCGAGCAAGATCTGCTCCAATGGGCAGTGATGAACAGTGTGAGGCAGAAGACTGTGCTCACGCTATGATAAAACATTTTGGAGTTGAAGAATGATAACATTTATGCTATCTGCGGCATTAATTATTGTAATTCTATTTTGTTTAATTTTGCTGTGTGTTGGTGACGGAACTGAATAATGAACGAACGACTCAAACAAATTATGTTAGCTCATGGTCTTCACAAATACATTACCGAAGACTGCCAGCATCGTATGGAAATGTTAGCTAAATTAATTGTGCAGGAATGTATTGATCATGCATTTGCTAACGGTGACAATATTGCTTATTTGAAAGAACATTTTGGAGTTAAAGAATGATATTAGAAATGGTAGTATGGGGATTTTTTTCAGCGTGGGGTTGGATAGGAGCCAATTATATGAAAGAAAAGATTTGGCCCGAAGAGAAGCCAGCAATTATTCAACCTGAAAAACGAGAAGAAAAGAAAAGTGATTAAGTATAAAATTGTAGAAGAAAAAGACGGTAACGATGACGTTCATTATGAAATATGGACTGAACATAAATTCTTTTGGATGTCTTTCTGGTCCCCAGTTAAGCATAATGATTCAGATACGTATAGAATAACTAGAAAGTTCAGTACCTTAGAAAGTGCTAGAAAGTTTATAAATGTACATTATAGAGAGCGTCGCATAGTAGAGGAAGGCCAAATTGAAGACTAAACAAGAAATCATTACCAGTATGTGTTATACATGGCGTCATGACTACGGTCTAAGCAAACACCCTGATGACAAATTCGGAGGGCTAATCACTGCTGGTATGACAGATCTGGAGAGACAAAGTCTTTACAAGCAGATGGAACAACTGTATACTCATCACATAGAACCGATCGTGACTGAACTTGAAGCAATTAACAGTGGAACTATAGTTTCTGCTCCAAGGAATAGAGAACAGGCTGTAGTAATGCTTAACCTAGCACAGATGTATTTGGATAGTAATTCTTAAATCAATACATGAAAAGAACACGCATTGATAGCTCAACGGTTAGAGCCGGAGCCTCTAAAGCTCAAGGTTATGGGTTCGAATCCCATTCAGTGCACCAAACAAAGGAAACAGTATGCCGTACACTTATGAACTAGCAATGAGCGCAAATTTATCACTACAGGTAGTAGAAGAAATGATCAAAGACGCTGTAGAGAAACAGACTGGTAAAAAGGTTGCTTCAATGACAGCCAAATACGATGATTCTAAATTAAATGGATATGATGTATTTTTTGTAACAAACACAGTCAAAGACATACACACAAAGACTGGCAAAGAGTTTGTCGTAATGGATTACGATAACTAAATAAATTTTTAAGGAGAAGTAAAAATGGCATAGATTGAATTTAGTTGTGAAGATGTAGTTTTCCACTTTAACAAAAAGCATTTGGAAGACTCGACTATACCTATGTGGGTCGTTAAATTTCATGGGGAAACTTATTACGTTAATCACGTAGACTGCGATGTTCCGTGGAGCACTAAAGAAACACCGGATAACTCGCATACCAAAGGCAGTATTAAGGTCAAGAATGTTTTACTAACAATCGACGACGACAACTGCGCTAGAATTACCACATTAACATTTGTAGATAAAATTAGACTGCGCAATCAAAAGTTGGGCATTACACGTATTATCTTTAACTATGGCGGCAAATTTCATAAGGCCTTAATGGCTAATGAATACAAGCACAGTCCATTTAAGAACGTTAGTGGAGGCTGTGGTACTAGTTTCGTAATCTGTGACTTGCTCAAAAAGACAGAATACACTATAGCTGGTTTAAAATACTCAAATGACTTCAGAGTGCTCAAACCAAACGAAGCTTATTACAAAGCCTATGATGATCCAACTCAAAAATGGATTGAAGAAGATGAACTTGACTATGAAGAGGAGTGATAGTATAATATGAGCATGGACACAGTAATACAATTACAGAGAGATATTAATTTTTCTAGGTTAGAAGAAGACTTAGAAGCGTTAAGGCTAAGACCAAAAACAGATTATAAATTGAATTTTCATTATAAAGAAAATGAAATATCGATTGAGTTTATGAACCCGATGAAAGCCAGTTTATGGAGAATTGCAGTTGGCTATAAGTATATCTGATTGTAGAAAAGTTGTACGTTTTGGCAAAGTGGCTGTGATCTACAGCCCAGGACACGGTGCTGGCTGGTATAGCTGGCATCGTATCGAAGAACTATTGTTTGATCCTGAACTGGTTGATATGATCGAACGCGGAGCCGAGACTGAAGAAGTAGAAGCCTACTGCCAAGAACATTATCAAACCGAAGACAAGTCTGCTTATTGGGGCGGTGTTGATGATCTTGAAATTAAATGGATACCCGAAGGTAGTTTATTTCGTGTAGATGAATACGACGGTGCCGAACGCATTGTTCTCCAGGATGACGATGATTGGATGGTAGCATGATTAGTTTAAATTTTAATATCCTTAATCCATTTTCAAATCGTTGGAAATGTATCGCTAATACTGACTATCAAATTAGTAAACACAAGGTTATCGAACTACAGATTGATCAAACCAACGACATCATTGGACTTGGGTTTAGATTAACCTTTAGAACAAGTCACGCAGGAGTATCGTTATCCTTAGCACTATTTGGTTACGATATAATTTTTAGTGTGTATGATTGCCGACATTGGGATTATGATAACAACTGTTGGTTCAACTATGAAAAGAACAGTCATGAATAAAACTATAACACCAGCTAAAGGTACTAAAGGATTTATCATAAAATCCTGGGGAGAGCTAGGAGAATGGTTCTTTCGTGTGTACAACGAGGATCATTCATTCACAGACTATAGAATAGAACACTGTGACCTAGAAGTCACAATCGAATGCGACGATGCTAGATTTTACAAATACGAAAACGAAGATCATGTTCTTGACTATTCATATGAAATAGCAGAGAAAGAATAAAGAAATTACTATAAAACAATGGTTATAGATATTACTGAATTAATTACAGTAAAACAAATACCAATGCTTGATCTCGTTGAATGGTTAAATGACAACAAAGGTAATTATTTTGGAACCGGTAGTGGGATAGTAAAAGAAAACTATCTTCCTATTAAAGGACACTCTGAAAAAATTCATGTCTTATATATCGGAAAAGGTTGGGAAATACAAGCTAAGACTATTGTAGATTCTTATGGTAGAACTATACTGTATTTTCTAGATATAGATGATGGACCTACTGCTTCTTTTTTTATATTAAAATGGTCATGAACGAATTTCCACATCCTGCTGACCTAATGGCTTTGCCCTGTGGAGGCATTGCTTATTACGACTACGAAAATGAAATTAGTTATCGTTGTGGCCAATGTGATGCTGTAGTGGGTAGCATAGGTATGCCTAAGCATTG
>Ga0315909_10004902_pt1 | contig 15589 bp, 28 predicted proteins | sample LakEriMetagenome_11_FD_203527 | JGI IMG/M metagenome (GOLD analysis project Ga0315909, IMG submission 203527) | Freshwater fungal communities from buoy surface, Lake Erie, Ohio, United States - Buoy 2 MA125 | ecosystem: Environmental > Aquatic > Freshwater > Lake | place: USA: Lake Erie, Ohio...
CAATGTACCTGCTGTAAGAGCAAAGTTCATGAAGTCTTTGGTAGCGTTTACTTCTTGCTGTTTAGTGGTTTGCTGATATTCACCAGTTGGAGAGAAATAATTGATATTTCCACCAACTTTATTGTCATCAGCCTTATAAGTAATTACATTCTCAAGTCCACCTACTTGTTGGTCTTCGCCAGAACCAATAACTTGGTTAACTGCTTGAACATAAGTATCGCCAAGCAATACTGCTTGATTTGGAGGTAATGTAGCCGCAACACGAGCAGCTACCTCGCCTTCAGACACACCTACAACTTGAGCCATTTGAGCAGGGTTAACACCTGCAACCGCCATTGCATTAGCAATATCAGCATCAGTAGCGGTAGGATTAGCTTGTAGCCAACCAAGGATTTCAGCATTAGTTGCAGCCATGATTAACCTCTAATCTCTACGTTAGATGTAATGCCAGCACCAATTTTCATTGCTTTCAATTGTGCTTCTGCTTCAAACTCTTGTTGCTTCAATGCAAAGTAAGCCTGTTGTTTCTCACGCTCAAGTTGCAACTTAGCACCTTCCTTCTCACGCAATAATTGCATCTCAAGTCCAGCCTTCTGTTGCGCCATCTCCATGTCAATCTGCATCTGCTGTTGTTGCATCTGCATATCAGCTTGTGCTTTAGCTTGGTTAGCTTGTATCTCAGCTTGAGTCCTAGCCATCAATGCTTGAACCTCTGGAGGCATCTGCTGTTGCTGTGGAGGAGGATTGCTCAACGCTTGGTCTTGCTCTGGCGTAATAGCTTTGTAGAACTCAGCAGAATCCTTAAACCCTGCAATCTCAACCATGCGTCCCAATGTGCCACGATACTGAGCAGGTGAAACATAAGGATTAGCAGGGCCATACTGAGCAATCAATTGCTCTTGTTTAGCAAGAACCATCGACAACATAGCCATCTGCTCTTGTCGGTTACCAGCACCTAAACCTACGTTAATAGAAACATCGTATTGGTTAGCCCATGTACGAGGGTCAAACTCTACGAACTCACCACGCATACGAACCATTCGTGCTTTGTCTTGGTACTTACAGAGTAAATGCAAGATGCCTTGGAACAAAGACTTAACGCCTGTCTCAGCAAAGATTCGAGCCATTAGTTCAATCTTACCTGCGCCAGCTTGTTGCATTGAGGCAACCGCAGCAGCAGTCACGTTCTGCAAGATAGCAGGGTCTAAGCCCTGTGAAGCATCAGATACACCAGTACGCTTAGACTGTACTGTGTCCAGATACTGAAGCATTGGAAAAGCCTGATTAGCCACGTTCTGAACTGTTAATTGCTGAACAGCACCTTGTGACTTGGCACGAATAACACCACCTGCTGTAGAAGTCAGCAAGTCATCAAGGTTTACTTGACCCTCAACCGCAACCACCCGAGCATTGTTTGTCAGATATAAGTTATCCAACATCTGACGAGTGATAGTGGTCTTGATTAACTGTAGGTCAACTGTTCTGTCAGCTAGTGAGTTCCCAAAAAATTTATGTGGGATTGGGATTGGACAAATTGAGTGGAAAGGAACGTAATCAACTTCCTCAATCATCTCCTTACCTTTTTCGTCCTCAAGGATTTCATTAGAAGCGTAGAACACTTGAACCAATGAAGCAATACCTTTGCCATCTATATCAGTTTTGACATAGCACTCAAAGACTTCAATCTCTTGCATTGAGGGGTCATCTGTCTGAACTTGGTAAGGTTGCTCACCAGCAGAGAAACGAGCCACACGCTCTGGTGTATATGCCAAAGCATCACCCATCTGCAAGCCTTCAATCTGCTTCTTGTTAAAGCCCATAGCAACCAAGGTGCTACGAGTTAACATCTGCCTGTGGGCTACGAATGGGCTATCAGCAATAGTTCTAGCCTTCTTGCTAATCAAGAACTCCTCTGGAGGAACGTTCTCAATCGTTACCTTGCCTGATTTCTTCTTCTGTTGGACAACTACGTTATGAGTAGCACCCATCACAGGCATACCCATAGGGTCTATAACTGGCTGACCCATTGGGTCAATAATTGGGAACTCTGTCGTATCTTGCTCGACAATCTCCATAGTCTCATCACTCATCAGCATTGCTAACTCATCATTAGACAAGTCAAAGTAACGCTCTTTTGTAATGTCTTCTTTATCTTCCCAGTACGCTTTAACAATGCCGTTCTTCTGTAGCAAGGCATCTTTGAACCAATCATGCAGAATGGCTACACCAGCGTTATCACGGCTAAAAACCCAATTGCAATACTGTGTCGCTTGTTTTGCGGACGCTTCATCGGCAGGGCCTTGAGGCTCAAAAACTACAATATCATCTGAGCCTGTAAAGATACGAACTAAGCTAGGTAGCGCACCATCTATCGCTTCTGCCACTTCGCCAGTAACGATTTGAGACTTTCCTTCCACCTCATTTCCTAATGGGCTTCGGAGGTAATATTCAAGCGCAGTCTTACGCTGTTCTACTGTCTCACTCTCAATAAATCCAATAGCATCGTCAATCTCTGATTGGATTATCGACATTAACTCGTTCTGTGCCATGCTTGTCCTTTGGAGGGCGTCCCATTCTGGGTTTATCCAATTGTAACTCTTTTACCATATTTTCAAGCATTTCGATACGTTTTTCAAGTTCTTTTACTTTAGGGGCTAGATTTACACCCTGCATTTGTACATACATCAGACAATCCATTTCGGAGTTTGGTTAATCGGCTTAGACCACGTTGAATGTCCTTCATCCAATCCAAGGGCTAAGTAACGGAACGAATCAGAGCCATGACTAGACCAATCGTGTAGTGGTCTTTCATAGAATATCTTACGCTTTTCATCGTAATCTCTGCGATAGTTTCTCAGGCAGTTCAGTCCTGTTTGCACTTTAGGAATATTGAACCAGCACCTTGGCAATAATCGTCTTACCGCTTGGATGCCATCATCTAGCCCCATCCTTGGCGCAATCTTTACCTCAAGTCCTGATTCCTCAAGCATCTCTAATCTGCTCTTACCAGTTCCTAGTTCTCTGACCCTAACGTCATGGGGCAGAATATGCTCTGCTTTGAGATAGTCGTTGTCCTTAATCCACTTCACATAGTGGTCTAAACCTACGCCATGATTTTCGTAATAGTCCAGTAATCTGACCTCAGTACCCACCAACTGAGCCACCCAGATAGAAGTTGAATCACCCATTCCCAAGTCCCAAGCAGTAAATGTTCTGCTTAGTTCCTCTCTGGGAATCTCTTGCATATGCTTCTTGTCTTCTAACTCGTTGAGGATTTGCCCATAGTAAGAACCTTCTACAGCAGCATCAAAGCTACATTCAAACTCTTGCCTGTATTTATCCTCACCCATCTCATTCTTAGCAGCCTTTAGTTCTACCTCATCCACTACCCCTGTCTCAGAGGCTTTGAACTCTAGCAAACCCCAACCATCCTCAGTTTCTGCCCTGTCTCGCAATTCTTTAAAGTGGTTGTGTCCCTTTGGCGTACCAATAAAGAGACACCAGCCTTTTCTGTCTGTCAGGGCTGGTCTAACAATGTCTGTCCATATCTTAGGATTCTGGTCACCCACCTCATCAATGATTACCCCATCAAAGTATTGACCTCGCAGGGAATCAGGATTGTCTGAGCCATATAACTGAATACGCCTACCCCAGAAGTCAACTCGTAACTCTGAGATATTGTTAGTACCGCCTAGCGGAGTAGTGTATTTAACGAGATAGTCCCAAGCTACACGCTTTGCTTGTCCATAGGTAGGCGCAATGTAAGCGTATCTGGGTGTTTCTTTCTCGTTTAGCACCGCCTCACGGATTAAGTGGTTAAGTGCTGCAACAGTCTTACCAAACCTACGATGTGCAACTACTACTGCAAAGCGTTTGCCTTCCAGTAACTCGTGAACCTTTAGTTGGTGTTCCCTTGGCTTATAGGGAATTTCGATTACTTCGCCCATGTAACTTTCATTTCAATAGGCTTGTTGGAGTCACCAGTTAACTCAGTCCTAGCCAATTTAGGAATGTGATACTCAACAACGCTTTGAAACATCTCAAAGGCTTTTGCAGGGTTTGGTTTAATCTCATTTGTTGGGTCACCATAAGCAACAGCATCAAGCCACTCAGTAAGCCTGTGTGCGTTTTGGTCAACAAACAATGCTATGGCTTGTCTTGCTTCTTGCGTAGCCTTGTTGGGTGTTCCAACGCTTCTGCCACCTGTTTTAACTCCATTAGCCATATGCAACCTCTCTAAATAAATCTACTTTAGACTGGTCAATCAATGATGGGTTAACTTTGTTGTAGGAAAGCAACAATCTAGCAGCGCAAGCACGAGAGCCTATACGCTCAATTAGTTTCTCGTAATCTTGTTTAACAATGCGTTTCTTGGTAGCTGTGCATCCATTGCCACCTTTGCATTTGTTTAGACTTGGCTGATGCAATGAGATGAATTCCACCTCTTTTGCGTACGCAAGTTTTTCTGATGCGAATGTCTCAAGTATTTCTCCAGACAATTTAAAGTTCTTCTTTTGAACTTCAAATCTACGCCCAGAGCCTTTGCCTATGTAAACAATTGAACCTTGTTCGTTCTTGATTGCATAAACATAGAATTTGTTTATTGGTCTTCCGACTTGTGCCATTTTGTTTGACTCCTCTAGGGTTGGTCAAGGTTAAGTTAGTATTTTATTCTAACAGACCTTTTAATCTCATAAACCGAACCAACTCAGGCCCAGTCAGTTGAATCAATGGCTCAATAGATTCAGGAGATACATATTCGTTTCTTTCAACTCCAAAAGGCTCTAGTCGTGAGCCATAACGACCCTCTTGATATAAACCTGTTTGCCACGCTTTTTTGGGATTTTCTTTATTAACATCAAACACAATACTTTGTGGGCCTTCCATCAATCCTTGCTCTGAAATATATGTAATATTTTCAGCCTCTGGAGATTTCTTGTTAATAAAAGCCAAATGCCCATGTTCTTCAATGTCTTTTGCTGTTACTTTATCAAAAGGCTTGTTTAATTTTCTCCCAACCATTGCTTTAATCCACTCTGGTTTATCTGAGAACCAAGCAAGTGGGACAACAGTTTCAAAAAAATCATCCAAATTTTCGTCTGTTGCACCTGCTGCAATTTCTCTAACCCAACTACCGCCAGCTTGAGGCTCAACTCCATATTTCAAATCTTTTGCTTTATCAGAAGTTGAAGAATGAAATAAAAATTTATCGCTTGTTTTTGCTAAATTTTCAATTTTTGGCGGTTTTTTCCCCAAAAACTCAGAACCCAATTCTATTACATTACTTTTTGTGCCTTGTGCTAAATCTTGAAGCAGTCCAGCAGGTAAACCACCACGCTCAAGAATCTGTGGCACTACTCTTTCAGCTACTCGCTCACCAGCCCTGCCAACAGCCATAGCTGCCCTATTTGCACCAGATGGTACTGGCGACAGGGTTAACAATGCTTCAGCAGTCTCTGGCTTTAAGAATGGTACGTTAGCCCTGTTGACGTTGGTCAATGCGTCTAGCAAACCTCTAGGACTATCTGCGTACGCTGCTCTCTCTACTGTCTTAGGGATTCCTGTGCTTTCCAACAAATTACCCAGACCTTGCAGTTGCTGAGTACGCTTCTTGTCTTGCATAAACGCAAGCAAGCCTTGGATGGCATCGTTAGTTAGCCCTGTAAGTGGGTTAGCGTACGGAGTAGCCCTCAAGTCAGCCATTACTTCATCCTACCCATTTTCTTAGCAGCTTCTGCCATAGCAATAGCAATAGCTTGGTCACGGCTCTTTACAACCTTACCGCCTTTACCTGAGTGCAGAGTACCTTCTTTGTACTCACCCATAACCTTGCCAACTTTCTTCTGACCAGCTTTTGTCATTTTCATGTTGCTCACCATTTAACTTTGTTAGCCCAATACGCTGCGCTCATCTTACCCTTGGCAATGTTCTCAGCGTGACGAGCCTTAAACGCTTCGTTACGCTTCGTGCCATCAGGTGAGCCTTTAGCCCCTTGTTGACCAAAGCGGATTAACTTTACATCCTCACCAGACTTAGCTAAAACAGCATGAGACTTAGTGGGATGGCTAGGAGTAGCTTTGGGCTTGTTATAGCCAGAAAACTGCTCAGAGCCTCGTTTAATCATTTCTTTTTAGCAGTCTTAGCTGCTTGCTTGAACGCATCCGCAGTAGGCGCACCCTTCGAGCCAACTTTACGCATACGCTCTGGAGTTTTACCAGCAGCTTTTTGCGCTTCAATTCGCTTTTTCTTGGCTGCGATATTTGCATATAAGCCGTTCATTTTTTTGGCTTCTTTGCTTTGTTCTTTGCAGTACGCTCACCACGCTCAGGCATGGGCTTAGTCTTCTTCTGCATAAGTTTCTGCATCATTTCCATCGCTTGTTGGTTTGTCGTTCCCATCATATTCATCCTCGGTTATAGGCCCACCACTAATCCATGCCTCACAAGTTCTCTTGGAAGCACACTTAAAGTCAAACACTTCGCAATAGCCTAAGTCGCCAGCGTCAATGACTTCCCAAGCATCCATCTCTGTACCGCCCATTTCCAAGCCTGATTCAATGCAAGCAAGCATCTTAGGGGTTTGGATAAAGGCAGCGCAGTTACCGCAACGAGACTTTTTAGCCTGTGCTGGTGAAATTCTCCAAGCCTTAGAAATGTCACGCCAGTAATCCATGCTTGGCTCGTTGGGATTCATTGGGCCATAGTTAGCCTTGTCGATGGCTTTCTGACGACACTCAAGATTGACTTCTACGTCACCTGTGGCAACTGGACACGCTTCGCCTTTTTTCTCTTGGCTTTGTATCTCAATCTCAATTTTTACGGATGGTTCTAGCAAGCCACTCATAGCTATCCCTGTGAAGTTTGCGCTATTTTCTCACAAAAAAAAGAGAGACGCAAATCTCTCTAAAGTCTCAATGGCAACTGAGTAACGCTATCCTAACATTTTTCTCAATGTTTCGTTTAAAACTGACATTTCATCTTGCTTATAAATTGCCCAATTACGTTTCTGACCATGCAAACCAAGAAAATTGTTTGTATGACAGTCCTTGCATAAAGGAATACATAAGTATTGGTTATGCTGAACAATATGGTGTGCATCGCTTGGAGGAGAAGCATTACAGACCCCACAAGGCATTTCTTTAATCTTTGCCAAGTGGAGTCGTTCCCTATTATTGGGTCTATTGTTCATGCTTCATATCTCGGACAAAAGAAGCAAAACTCTGTGCTGTGTCGCCAAATGCTTTCATCTTGTCAAACTCTTTAGCCACTTCCTCAAGAACAAAGTTTCTTTGAGATGGTGAAACGTAAGTATCAAAATGATAGGGCTGACCCATATCTTTTATGATTTGCTTGCCAAGATTGCTTTGTTGCTCAACAGCATTAAATGCTTCGTCTTCCTCTTTAGTCCAATCAGTCATACAAAGCCCCTATGAAATAAACCACTAGCCACCAAAAGGCAGCTAGTGAAATAAGAATTAGTCGCCAAACTGCCTGTTTACTCAGCTTCGTAAGCCATGATTTTTGCATGGTCAGCTTCCTCAAGTAAGTGGCTGGTCAGTCTCATTGTGCCTTCCATCTCTAATTCTTTAAACTGTGCGTCAGTAAAGAGTCCCATCAGAGACACTTTTTCGTAAATCACATCTTCAATATTCTCGTTGTAAGTGCCTTCTTCGTCACGCTCGTATGTCATCACGACAGTAACGATTACAGAACCTTCACCAGTTGTTGTGTCAAATTCGTATTTCATTTTGATTTCCTTAAAAGTACCCTTGCAAATTGCTTGGGCTGACTGAAGTATAGCAAACTAAACACAATATCTACTAGGTGTTTATACCTACTCCGTAGTTTTTACGCCAAGTCTTTCACTTGCTTGCTCACTTCTCCAAATGTCGGCTTTCATCTGGGCAGCAGTCAGCATCCACTTTAAGGTTTCTTCTTTCTCAATGGCAATCATTAAACCTTTTAGCAAATCAGCATACTCAATGTGAGCATAGGCTTCACGCTCTTGGGCAACCGCAGAATCTATCCCTCTAGCCATAGCATCTTTCATCAACAATGCTTTTTTGGTCTTGCGGAATTCTTCGAGATATATCCTTTGTGCTTTGGCTTCCGCATATTTGCATGAATTTTCAATGATGTACTCAATGGCTTTGTAAGGGGCTTTCACTTGTATTCTTCCTCTGCAAGTTGGCAAAAGATAGAACACTCAATATGTTGTTCTTCTGGATAGTTTCCGTCTGTAGGTTTAAGTTCGTCCAGATAGCGGTCTTTAAAGATTGTTTGCTTTTTAAACCTTTCCAATTTAGCCATTCGGTCAAAATGTTCAGGAAAATCAATTTTAATTTTGTTCCAGTAGCCCATACCACCCTTGACGCAACCGATACAGTTGTTGTTGTGATACCCAAGGCGGTACATCATTGGTAGTTCAATGTTGGCATTTTTCAGCATCCCCAAGCAATCCTCTTTGCTCAAACCTTTGTCAATCAATGGAGTCCAAATGTTTACATCGTTATTGGCATCAATAAATCGGTCTAGTCGAGCCTGTTCTTCAGCCGTGTAGCCAAACACCTGTCTGTCAGTAATTTCCTCAAAACGCTCTCTAATCTGCTTTTTTAACGCTCTGGTGCATGGTGCGCCCTTGGGAGTGCGAATGTAGTTCTTCTCAAATACCCGATAGATTGACCTATCGTAGAAGTCATTTCCTAAAATCTGTATTTCTTGACCAAACCATTTTTCACATTCTTTAAGAAAACGCATATTGTCAGGATGTTCTTCTTTGACTTCTGTGTAGGCAATGATTAAAGGTAGCTTGCCAGCGTTATCAGCGATAGCCAATTTTGTAGCTACTGCACTAGCAGCACCACAGGAAAACCAACAAACTATTCTCATTTGACTACTCCAATCATTCGTAATGCGCTTTCAGCATCATTTACTCTGCACAAGGTACTACCTGACCAATTCTCGAAAAAGTCGGCTTGTAGCTTCGTTAAACGCTTTTTAGAGTCCGTTTTAATCTCCACCAGAAAAGTGTGATTCTTGTAGCCAACCAAAAGGTCAACTGGTAAGCCAATAATCCAGACATAAGCACCTGCTGCCCTGAGTGCAGAAACTATCTGTTCTTGGTTTGCGTCAACTCTGGCTGCGTGTCTCATTTCGTAACCTCGTCATTCTGTCCCTCAAAAGCAAAGTATCTGACTTTCCTCTGATTCGTTCCAAGTCCACGCACACACCCTGCCACCAGAGCAACGCTTTGCTTGAGCCAATCGTCAATTTCTTTTGGTTGAATCTGCGTATCCACTCTCTCGCTTCGCAGTCCTTGAAGTGTTCTAATTCTGCTGGAGTCATTTGTAGGCCATTCAAAAGTCATTTAGGATTCCCCACGCTGTTGCTGCCACTTCTGGAACTTGGCCGTTCCCACAGGCTTTAACTCTGTCCAATCTTGAGGCCATCCCATCATCCACTCCGAGAAATTCGCTGGCAAATGATTTCCAGTCATCAGTCGATAAGCACTTGTTAGCTTCGCCCCAAACTCCGTGCCAGTTTTGTGACTTGTTCTCACAAATCTTTTGCCTGTATAAGTTATTCCGTTTGTTTGGCCTGTCATGTAATCGGAAGCTACGGGAGTGGGCCACCAACCAAAATCGTTCCCTTCTATGGGGTGCGCCAACATAGTCTGCTCCCACAATACCCCATCTCGCATCAAACCCCAGTTTGGAAAGGTCTGCAAGCACTCTGTCGAGTCCATTATTAACGAGCATTGGGGAGTTCTCCACAAAGATGAATCTAGGTCTAACTTCGCCAATAATCCTCCCCATCTCTTTCCATAATCCACTTCGCTCTCCGTCAAGTCCTTTTCCGTTTCCAGCTGCGGACAAATCTTGGCACGGAAATCCTCCAGATACAACGTCAACAATTCCTCTCCACGGCTTTCCGTCAAAGGTTTGTACGTCATCCCAAACTGGGAAAGGCGGGAGAAGTCCGTCATTTTGTCGGGCGCACAATACGCTTGCTGGGTAGGCTTCCCATTCAACGGCACAGACTGTTCGCCATCCGAGAAGTTTCCCCCCAAGTATTCCTCCACCAGCGCCTGCGAAAAGAGCCAACTCATTTAAATTCTCCTTGTTCATACAGTTACCTTACGCAATTGCGCCATCTTTGCCAAAACTTCTAAAGATGGAGGAACTGCCTTTTTGTCATCAGCTTTAATTTTCTCAAGCGCAGGGTCAGGCTCATTTCTGCTCGGAACTGTGAGCCTCACAATGTCGGCAGGGTTTTGCTTGGGTGCGTTTGTGCTTCTCACCCAATTACGCCAAGTAGCAAACCAATCCAGCTTCACACCCTTCTGACCTGCTTGGGCTATCCAATAATCCTTAAACTGGTCAAAGGTTTTAACAGGGCTAAGTTCTGGGCGTTCTGTTTGACAGAATTCTTCCCATTCTTTTGGAAAACTAAAATCAGAAGCGAGGCGTTTGCCGAGTGTCTTCTTCTCTATTGGTTTATGGTTTATGGTTAATGGTTTATGGTTAGGGTTATTTTGGCTTTCATCTGGCAACCCAGACATAACCACTTGGGTTTTCTTTGGCCTACCACCTAGCTTCCCATTGTTCTTGTTTTTCTCTACTTGCTCTTGATAGTCTTTTATTTCAACTTCAATGCGCTTGTGTGTGTACCCTGTTTTGCCTAAAACAAAGAAATCGTCAAGAACATTTCTAAGAAAGTTAACCTCATCAGAACCCAAACGCAACCGCCTGATAACCACTTGGGTTTCCTCTGGAATGGGTTGTTCATCAAGGTAATACCAATCAATCAACTGGCGGTAGATGCCGTGTTCTATTGTAGAAAGATGCCCTGTGTCTTTCCGATAGTCGGCAATATTGAACTTGTAGTAGTGCATAGTAGTCTCATGTTCCAATTCTCCCAAAAAGAAACTGCGGCAGGAGGGGAGACTTCTCTTTTCGTATCGGGTAATTAGTCCGAACTAGCCGTGTTTCAAAACATTGTATCAAATAAACTGGTTGTTTGTAATATCTTCTGAAAACGATTTACCAAACAATCTTGTAGCTTGGGCGTTCATAACCGCATATTCAGCCTTGCTAAAGATACCCTTGGCATTACGAATGTCGAAAGGATTTAGCTTGTCGTAAGGCTCATCATTGGCAGCCTTGGTAGATTCAATCATATGTGGCTCTAGGGTGTACTGAGATACCCAAGAACGTCCCATCTTAACTTTTCCAATTTTTAATTTTTTCTTGTAACTCATCTTGGTGCAACAAGCTGCAATAGATAGTCTGGGTATGCCTGTTAAATCCTCTAGCTGGTAGGATGTAAGTGGGCCGTTTTGTAGGCATCTGATAACTGCTTCTTGTGTCATTTGAACCACTCTGGTCTGAGTTCTTTTAGTTGATAAATGCGTAAAGGAGGAATGGTCTTCCATTGGTGAACGGCAGACCTTTCTATTCCAAGTATTCTAGCAAGCTCACTCTGTGAGCCAGCAAGTGTGATAGCAGTTTGTTTATCCATCTAAACAGTATAGCAAAGAAATTATTTGTTGTTTTTAGGGTAAACACCTACATAAATATCTTGCAATCTGTTAAGAACTCTCTACAATCCATCTCAGCCCACAACAAAACGTAAGTGGGTATTTTTAAGGAAATCAAGATGAAAAGTAAGATTATTCAGACGCTAGTTGAGTATGTGTTAGCCATCGTTATTTTTGGCGGTATCGGTGTACTACTTGCTTGGAGAGGCTAATGAACACACACTACCTAACCCATGTCCGTAAGATATTCCGCACCTACGATGCCCCTCCAGAGGTCATTAGAAGCTACCAAAAGCAATGGGTGAAGTCAGTACGCCAGTTGGGTGACAAATGGCTAGTAGCAAAGCCTATCGAAAGAATCCAATGACCAGACAAGATGCTATCAAAGACTTGTCGCATGATGACTACTGCTGTTACTGCACAGAACCCAAGGGCGACAAATACACCTGCTGCCAAGAAAGCCACTTCGTACCTTTCGAGGATTTATACGATGAAGACAAAGAAGCAATGATTGAAGAATATTTAACTAAAGGAAATTAAGATGGTACACAAGAAGCTAATGGCAGCACGAATGATGTTGCAAAACGCACCCTTGAAGAAGTCTGGTCACAATAAGTTTGCTGGCTACAGTTACTTTGAACTTGGTGACTTTATCCCAACAATTAACCAAATCTTTAATGAAGTTGGTCTGTGTGGCATAGTTTCCTACGATTCAGAGATAGCAAGCCTGACCATCACAGACACAGACGATGGCACTAACATCATCATCACTAGCCCAATGGCAGAGGCTAACCTAAAAGGCTGCCATCCCATCCAGAACCTTGGTGCAGTCGAGACATACACCAGACGCTACCTGTGGGTTACAGCAATGGAAATCGTTGAGCATGATGCTCTGGATTCCTCTGCGCCTATTAAGGAAGAAAAGATAATCATCACGCCCACACAAGGCGCAATGGATACCATCCCAGAGGATGAACAGAATTATCTCAGAGAGTTAGCAATGGAGTTAATTGCTCTCTGTGAGAAAGAAGAACCTAAGAGTGCTTGGGTGAAGTTGGAAGCAGAGAACTTAGATAGCGAACAGAAAGTTGCTCTATGGACATTGCTTCCTAGTAAAGTAAGAAGTGCATTGAAAAATGCGAAAGGTTAATCATGGAATACAATAATGAAAACAGAGGCGCATTATTTAAGAATGAGCGCAGAGATGATGAGAAGTTTCCTCATTACAAAGGCTCACTTAATGTAGAGGGTGTAGATTTTTGGATTAGCGCATGGCTAAAAGAAAGCAAGGATGGTGCTAAATTTATGTCTTTATCTATAAAAGCTAAAGACCAAAAAGAAGCTAAGCAGCCTACAAAGCGTTCTCCAAAAGATTTTGATGAAGACGCGCCTTTTTGATTACGAGGGGATAGTTGCGCAAAGACTTTTTCGAAAGCTAGCAGACGAGCAATGACCCCCCTCACCACTATGAGAAATCAGTATGCAACCCATACTGACTTCCGTGATTTCCAAGGGTTGATTCCAACTAATACGCATTTCCTGCCTAGCAACATAGACATGATTTGCGAGAGAAAGGGACACTTTCTAATTGGTGAATGGAAGAAGCCTAACGAGAACATGGCTACTGGTCAGCAATTGCTACTCAAGGCTTTTGCTCAAGTTCCTAAATTTACTGTGTTAGTCATTATTGGTAACACAGACAACGAACAAACTGAAGTTGGAGATGTGTTTCAAGTTGTTCTAGGTAGATGTGTAAAGATAGGAGAGGGGCTTGATTTCCTCAAAGACTTCTACGTTATGTGGTACGAATTCGCAAACTCAAAAGGATAGTTATGTCATACGCAAATGTAGAAATAAAGATAATTCAATGGGCCGAACAAAGGCGAATTATTCCTAACAGCACACCAGATGTTCAGCTTTTAAAAGCAATGTCAGAAATGGGAGAACTAGCTGATGCAACCATTAAACACGATAAGGAAGCGGTCATAGACGCAGTAGGGGATGTTATGGTCTGTCTCATCAATTATTGTGTGCTGCAAGATATAAATCTAGTAAACTGCATGGAAGTTGCGTATGACCAGATTAAGAATCGCAAGGGCATACTATTGCCTAACGGAGTCTTCCAAAAGGAAATATGACCATGAAGTTTGAAATGGAATTTGGTTATTTCAACGACAAGCTAGTTATTGAAACCAGTGACTTTGACATGATAAAGATATTTCATGAGTTTATTGAGTTTCAAGAGGCTCATGGATGGGCGGTTAACTATGAAGCAGTTGCACCACTTGATATTGAAGATGAAGATGAGGAAATCCCACCTTTCGCCTTGGACACTCACGAACCACTGTAGCCTATAAGCTACTTTGCCAACAGGTAAAGACCCACATTGCTAAAGGCGTAACCTGCGTAAACGACAGCCATGCTTGGGTTACCTTTGAACAGTTGTTCACCAGCAATGTAGGCGTAGATAGCCCCTGTCAGAATAATGAGCCAAGCACTCAAAACGCACCTACATCAATTACTTCGCCCCTAAATTGAATTTGGTCTTCGTCAAACTTCTGAACTAACTCTGGAAGCAACAACTCTCCGTTAAAAAAGTTCAGCACCGCAAAGCCTGACCTGTGGTTACTAGGGTTTATCTCAGCATAGGTAAATTGTGGGCCATCAGTCTCAGCAAGTGTCCCTGTATCTACTCCGTATCTACATCCGTTATAGTCAGAAAACGGAGTAACCTTTAAAGAGTGCAAGTGTCCAGTAACTATTGACACACCAGCGTTAACAGTATTGTTGTGAGTAGCGTGAACACCACCTTTGTAACGATGTTTAACAATGACGCTATCGGTAGGCCATACTGCCCAACAGAAATCCCAATCTGGGATATGGTCTGTTAACTTAAACCCGACAACATCCTTAAACTGTGGTGCGTGTTGGGCTAAACGATTGCCAAACCGAATATCGTGATTACCCCATGTAAAGCATAACTTTACATTGTGCCTAGCAGCTTTGGCTACTTCCTCAATCTCACCCAATGCACCCTGACAGGCTTTTAGTTCTTGGATAACAGAAGTCTGTGGCTGGTCAGTTACGTCATGGCGAGATATAGAAGCCCCATCAAACGCATCTCCGTTACATATCACCGCTTTAGGTTTAAACTCTTGGATAGCCCATAGAAGCCCTTTAAACGCTGTTGTACGCTGTGCAGGGATAAAGTGGGCATCTGAGAACACAATAACTGTTCCGTCCAGTATGCCAAGGTTTATTTGTTTTAATGGGCTAAATGACTTAGGCTTGTTTTTGTCGTATTGTGCGCCCCTGTGGTCACTTGCGATAAGTGACATATTGTAGGTTTTCTCAATGTACCTTCTGCGTAAATGAACGGCCCTATTATTTATTCCTAAATGTTTAGCTATTTGTGTGGCTGATTGAAGTTGACCCCATAACTGGATAAACTCCATGTCACTACACGTTTCATTATGTGAACTCATTGGAATCCTTTGACAGAAGATGCTCTAGCAGATTGATTATTCGATGCTCTTGCATTTCTATTTCCTCATCTGAAGACTTAGGGTCTGTAGCCACACAGAGCAAGTCATATAGAAATATATGAAGTAACTCATGTAGTGCAGTTCTATCTAGGCTCTCAGGTGTTATCTTTTCAGCACCAAAGTCACCAAGTCGGTAGGTGGCCAATCTAGCTGTCTGGTTAAACTCCACAGAAGCCATTGCTTCTTTAGCGGGTTTACTACCCTTCTCAATTCGCCAATCACACAAACTCAAAATTTGCTGCCATTTTCTGACACTTTGTGCAAAGAGTTGTGCGTCTTCTGGTGTAGGTATGTTAGACATTTCAACACCTTATAGCGTTATTATGACATTTTAATTTAAGATGAGAACAAAGCTACTTCCGCTTTGCGTCTTTTGACTAACCCTGCTACTTCCTTACCACCTGCTTTAGTCCACATCATAAAAGCCTCGGCAGCACCCTCCCAATCACCCCTATTAACCTTCATGCGAATGGTTGACCTTTGGTAGTTACCTAACCCAGCGTTGT
>Ga0315909_10004904_pt1 | contig 15587 bp, 33 predicted proteins | sample LakEriMetagenome_11_FD_203527 | JGI IMG/M metagenome (GOLD analysis project Ga0315909, IMG submission 203527) | Freshwater fungal communities from buoy surface, Lake Erie, Ohio, United States - Buoy 2 MA125 | ecosystem: Environmental > Aquatic > Freshwater > Lake | place: USA: Lake Erie, Ohio...
GGTCATGTGGTTAACTGTAAGTGTGTGGATTGTAATAGTCTAGAAGTACTAGCCTATATGATTAAGGTGGAGGAATAATGTCAGACAAATGTAATTGTCATCATTGGGTATGTGGTTGCAACTTTACAGTTGGTCACAACTCAGAATGTAAGGCAGGTTACTAATGCCTACATTTGATGTACTATCAGGAACGTGGTATCACATTACGGCACCTGATTTAGAAACTGCTGAGAAAGCCTATGACGCATACTGGGATGTGGATGAACAACTACCAGAGGGTTGTAAGGTAGAAGAGGGTGAAGTAGATAGTCATTGGATACCCGTTGACTTAGACGGACCAGACTTGACTTTACAAGAGTTTCAAGATATTGTAGATGAACCAGCACCACCAACAGGATTCGAGCCAAGGGAGAACGCATGGTAGAAGAAGATAAAGAACTAAGACAATTACAGTCTTATTTTAAATACAATATATCTACAGATGAAATTTTATCAGGTAGATTAAAAGTTCTTATGGCTGACCTTTCATGGCAAATGGATATGCCTACTTGGACTAAAGAAGAATTGGATATTATGTGTGCAAGAATGGACGCACTTGTAGAAGTGTCCAATCTGTTATATGATATTCAGTGGCACCGACTAAACTGGGAAAGGAAACAGAATGGCTAAGTACATAGATAGTGTTGAGGTCAGTCTTCAAATGTGGGCTAACGTAAGTTTGTCTGCTGAAGAAATTCAAGATATCTATCCTGAGTTTGCAGACATGACTGACTTTGATGACACTGATGAATTAGAAACAGCAATCGAAGAATATATGAATATGAATTATATGGACCATGTTCAATATTCTGACGGTGCTTTAGATGAATGCATAATTAGTGTTGTGCTTGAGGACGATGGCAATGAGTAAAGTTCCTCCTGAACCATTCTCAGTATTCGAAGAGGGCTGTGACTTCTGTGGCAATGAGTTGTGCAGTTGCTTGGACCCAGATATTAATCCAGACTCACCATACTACAATCAAGTATTGTTATCTATAGAAGAGTGGGAGTTTCATTTTAAACCAATGGTAAACCACTTAGATAAGAATGCTTCATTTAACGATGGCAATGGAGGTCTTATGTTTGAGACCTACGGTGAGGAGTATGACCATGTGGCTGCTATTGGTCACAGTGAACCAAACCGTATCTGGACCTATATCGATGACGAAGAAGGCCATACCTGTATTGTTAATCACTGGGGCTTCGTCAACAGAATCGGGTACTTCATAACAGAAAAACCATATGATGATATGTTAAATATCATAGTACAACTAGATCGAGAATAGGAGATATAATGCTAACTATGGATGAGTATAAAGTAGTAGATAGGATTCTACCTAACTTTATTGAAGGTGGAGATCTTATAAAGGTTAAAGGTGAGGTATACGAGGTAACAGACACTATACCTACCCATAATGGATGGGATCTAATGGTTATAGACAACTATGATGAGCCTAAGATTATATCCGTGCCAGATGATGCTAAGATTAGTATTGTCTTAAACGAATATGCTATTGACTAATTGTTGTGCAAATGATAAACTATAAAAAGGGTGGTGTCAATTGAAATTAGAAAAAGTTGCTCAAAAGATAATTGAGTTAATGTCGGACAATCGTATTCATTTGTCTGAATGGAAATATGATATACCAATGTATATTGTTCAACAAGACCTGCCTGTGGTTGCCAATGCCAAGAACCTAGCAGACGGAATTGAATATGCTCTGGACAGATATAGTATTGACTTGCCAGAGGATATTGTGATAGCATATTCAGATGATAAACAAACTATGGTCGGGGGTAAATTAAGAAATGGACATTAAACAAAAGTCATCACTAATAGTAGGCTTTATACAAATGCACTTCAATACGCCAAAGTACTATGACTTCTTTGACTACAATGACTTAGGCTTACCTTTGGCTGTGGCTGTGGAGTCAGACCTCTGCACTCTCAATGACAAGGGCTTACAAATCCTTAACGAGACCTATGACCTGCTCTGTGATGAACTAGGTGCAGACAAAGAAGAAGAGTATGAGTTTATAAACGACATGCTTGACGAGGACGAGGACGAGGAGTAACGATCCTCTCCTGGCCCTCACGGGCGGGGCGTCCTACCTATATCATAAAAGCATTAAGAAGTCAATATAAAAAATGCCGATATATGCATTGTTATAACTTCGTTATATTATATGCTTATTGACATATATGGTATTACGATGGTAGAATTATATCCAGGTATGTTTTATATATATTAAGGATTATGAATGACTTGTATAGTAGGAATAGTAGATAATCTTTCTACCCCCCGCAAAGTCTATATGGCGGCGGATTCGGGGGCATCTGATGATAGTATTATTCTTCCTATTATAGATCCTAAGATTCAAAGAAATGGAAAATATTTAATTGGATATGCAGGAGAAACAGGATTAGGACAATTATTACATTCCATTGATCTTCCAGATCCTTCTGGATATAATGGAAAAGAATTAACAAGGTTTTTAAGAACAAAGTTTTGTCAAGTATATAAGAATGCTATAGGAATATATAGTCCTTCTACTTCCCCCGCCGATGACAAGGATGGCGGCGTCCTGGCCCTGATCGCTGTGCGTGGTCGCCTCTTTGAATTTGACTCAACAGACTTTCAACTAAACGAGATCACCGAAGGGGCCATTGGATCAGGTGGCACCATAGCCTTCGGCTCCCTCTACACAACTCGGGGGTATAAAGATATAAATAGACGTCTTAAATTAGCAGTAGAAAGTGCAATCAATTATAGTCCTTCATGTATGGGACCTATATATTTTGATCATATTTAAAATCTAATATTATCTGCATATTATCTGGCAAAATTCATATATTATCTATTAAAAAGTATTACGAATAATATAAAAATATGCCAGAATAAGGCAGAATTTTTGGGCTATATAAGTCAAAAATATATTACGAACTATGCTCATATATGCCCATATTATAAAAAAGTATTACGAACTATTGACAAATATGCCCATATGTGATATGTGGGATAAGAGCATAATAGGATTATGATAAGATGGGGATATGCCCAATCACCCATATTCCTCCATTTTATTCCATTATCTTCCAATAATAACTTTCTTATAACATCTTTATCTTATTTTATTCCACAAAAAGCCAGGGGTATTAAGAATTTCCTATTGGTTTTTGGACATTTTCTTCTATATTCTGAGTTTCATCCATATAGAATATATTAGGATCTAATGGTATATATCCTTTACTATGATAGTATGATTCTTCGAATTCCCCCGAAAATTTTGGTTGTTCCATTACTTATTCATATTCCTAAAAATCCAATAAAATAATCCTATTTGTATACAAGATACTAAGATTAGATATGATATTACAGAAGAAAATTTGTCCATATTTCTACCCCCCGATTTCCCAATCGCCTTGTTTGTCGTGAGATGCTACGTGGGTTTCCATAGCCTCTGAATAGTCATCTCTGGTTTCATCTTGGATAGGAATTGATTCTCGACATATTAGGCATATAGCCATATCATCTTCTATTATCCACATGAATGAGCCTCCATAATCATTGCTACATCTTTTTGAGTAAATAGATCTATATTAAAAGAATATCCACATATGTGGCATCTGGCCTGGTTATGGCCCCTGTTGTCGTCCTTGACCCTATCTATAATCCACATATCAACTATTATATAACCATATAGTTATGCCAATAAATATACCTGTAAATAGAAATATTATGTTAGACATATTACTCCTTTCTACCCCTGATTTGCGAGCCTCGAGTCAGGATTGAACTGACGACCTTCCGCTTACAAGGCGGATGCACTACCACTGTGCTATCGAGGCCTTTGCTCCCACACCTGGATTCGAACCAGGAACCTACCGATTAACAGTCGGGCGTTCTGCCGTTGAACTATGCGGGACTATAACGGATCTTCAACTAACAGATAATCAATATAAGCCTGCATAGATAAAATCAACTCATCTGTAAGATTCATATAATCTCTCATAGCAGCAGATAAATCTTCCATAAATAATCTTTCTTCTGCATACTTAATATCATCTAATATTTCTTTAACATCTCTAGACATTATCTCTACCCTCGATTTGCTGATCCTTATACTTCTCCCAATAGGGTAAACCATCATCATCATAGTCAGACCCAAGAGCATCTAAGATTTCTTTATTATCATCTATAGCCTCTTGCATAGCCTCTTTTGTTAATTTGTTAGGCTCACATTGAGAATGGTCATGATCATACTCTTTAAGTATCCTATCATTATCCCTTGCAATGTATCCTACATATTCAGCATAGGTTTCAAACTTCTTATCATTTTCTTCTCTGCCGTCACGAATAATCTTTGCTATCTCTTCAGGATCTAAATTAGGTCTATGCCAATCATTCATTGTTTCCTCCAAATAACATACCAAAAAAGTTTTTAACTTTCTCAGTTAAGAGTCGAATTGTAGATATAACAGGCTCTTCTTCTAAGACTAAGGCTGACTCTACATCTGACTCAATATTAGTCTTTAGAGACTCGATAGAGTCGTATTGAAAGTTCTTCCATGCAGGATAATCAACAAAGATAGAACTAGGACTATCTACATTAGGTTGTGTCATATCAATCTTTACTGTAGATCCGTTTATAACATTTGACTCATACTTGGTTTCGATATCTACTAATCCTGTCTCTAACCTTTTGCCATCAGAGGCTGTTTGAGAAGGTATAAGTTTTTTCTTTGTCTTTGTTATACCATCAGAACTATTAGTTTCATTGCTAATACTAAAACTGTTATCAGAAGGCTCCCACTTAACACTGCCATCATTACTTACGTTACCTGAAGAATCGTATGAGTGACCACTGTATCCAGCCACATTACCATCTGCCGTAGCCCTTGTTTGAAACCTTAAATTACAGTTTGTGCAACCCATGTATTCACCAGGAAGAACGCCATTGAAGGTGCCGCCTGGACCACAGTTTTGTATATCACAAACAATAACACCGTGAACGACATTAGTAACTGGATCTACAACAGCCCAGCCACCAACGCCCTCAGAGGCCTCTGCAGGTGGTACATAGGCTTCTTCTACTGGTGTAGATATTTCTTCAGCAAATGCTGGTATAACATTAACACTTAATAATAAACTTAGTATTATCTTTATTAATATCATTGTAAATCTAATTCTTTTCTACAATAATCACAAGGTTCTACCCCAGATAAACAAAGGGTATTCTCATCAATGATTCTTTGTGCCATCATGATTTCTCTACGATGCAGGGAATCAAAGACAATCTTATCAAGTTTAAGGTCCTGCTCATCTCTGTCTTTACGAATAGCCCTTGTAGAGTTAAACACCTTAGCCTCTTCCTTACTAATTTCAAGGCTTCTTTCTACATTATAGTCATCATACATATCCATAACTACCACCTTTTCTTGTTGATATGTTTGCCTTTGTTTCTATAATCAAGTATAGTGATTGAAACAGCAAATGTCAATAGGAGAAAGCCTAGTACTGCTAATCCCTTTTCTAACGTAGTTAGATTTGAGGATATATCATACATAATTTCGCCGAACTTCATTCTTCTTCTATCCAGTCTTTATGTAATAATTCTTGAGGAACTATTTTGCCCCATTGATTTTCTATACCAATTTTCCATGCTTCTTCCGCCGAAATCCAACCAAGCAATTTTACCGTTCTGTATTCTGCATCTGCTAACTTTGCACCCCAGATGATCCAGTCAGGTTTTAAAGTATCTTTTTCACGAACCGTTGGTCCAGACTGAGTTCTTACTCTACGAACTTCAATATTTTTACCAACATCTGGCATATCTTTATATCTTTTGTGTTTTCTACCATCCCATACAGAACCATGCCAATATTGATTAGTATATTTTGCTACTGCCAATTCACATATTGCAGATGCTGCTTGAGCATTACGATCTTCTTCTTTATTATTATTTTGATAATATGAGGCATCTGCTTTACCCCAATTTTCTGTAAATCTTCTAATACCTACCGCATAAGCATGTTCGTATTCCCATGGTTCTAGTTCAATTATCACTTAATTCCCATCATCTTAGAAGATAACTTAATTATATAAGATCTTGGCTTACTTGGCAATACCCTGATTAATAATGTAAATATCAATGATGGTATCAGTAATAAGATCAGTTTAAATTTCATCAAGGCCTAACTCCTTTTTAAATTTATATTTAGGCATAGCCCCATAAACAAAATTAACTATCTCATCATCTTTCATCAAGATATATGTTGGAATAGAGGTGATGTTATAGTCCTGCACCATGGCAGCATCTTCGTCTGCATTAATTCTTACAATCTTAATATTAGGATATTCTTTTTCAATTTCATCTAATACTGGATTCATAAGTTTGCATGGTTGACACCAGTCTGCCCAAAAGTCCATCAAGACATAGTTGCTACTCATTAAATAAACTTTCTTGACCCTTTGGCAATTCAATATTATCTTCCCAGATTCTAAATACCATCATGCATGGATCATTTCCATTATCCCATTCTTCTGCTTCTTCGTCAGTCATATAGCCACTGTCGTGTGTATCACAGAATGGTTCTGATATCCATTTATTAGCAAGACCTAAGTCTCTCCATTCAAAAAAGTCCATTCTATTTTTATACTCTGCTTCTATTAATAGTTTGTGAGAGTCCCAATTTGACCAGTCTGGCATTGTCATACTAGTGTAGACCATTTATCTTCTGGAACAATCTTAAATCCTTCACTTCTTTCTAAAACTAAAGTTGTATAATTAAACAATCCAAAATGATCTTCTAGATTTTTAATTACTTTTTCAACTGGAAGTGTTGAACATGTGTACAAATCAAATTGCATAAATGCTGGATCTGTTTCATCCCACACATGCATAGCAATATGAGAAGTTTCTATCATAACTACTGCTGTTAGACCCCTATTGCCTTCTTTAGTTACATAAGATGCAAATGGTCCTTGAATAGTTTTCATACCAATTGAATCAACCAACTCTTGCATCCATGCAATAGTTTGCTTTTCATTTGTTGGTGGCAATAACGAATAGCCATTTATTAATACGTGATTATGAAGTGCCATATATATCCAATCTGTGAGACATCAATAATATCAAAGAGTGGGGCTGTTGTCAACCCCACTCCCTGTCTTTTCCCTACTAAAGGAAAGTCTGTAGTACTATCTTACTACAATTTCTTTAGGTTGTAAATGCTTTGGCAGATATTTTTTTAGACGTACTTTGAGTAGTCCATTTTCTACCTCGGCTGATTCAACTTCAACGTGTTCTCCTAGAGCAAATGTAGATGAGAATGATCTTGTAGCAATTCCTTTATGTAGGAATTCTGTACTGTCTTCTCTTTCCCCAATTGTTCCAGAAACACGGAGTTTGCCCATATCCATTACTACCTTAATATCATTTTTACTAAAGCCAGCAACAGCGAATTCTAATTCAAATTCGTTATCGTCAACTTTTTTAATATTGTAAGGTGGGTAATTTGAGATATGTTTGTTGAGGTCATTTTTTAATCCCATCAACTGATTAAATGCATCATCAAAACCTAAGAAGAAAGGCTCTAGTTGCATTTGTCGCATTAGTGAACTTACCATGTTTTCCTCCTTTTCAGCGAGTTATTTGTTACCCCCCATTTGGCAGGGCAACCATAATATTATAGCACTCTATCTTGGATTTGTCTATCTTCTACTGGCAATAATTGGCCTTTGTGGTGTGCATTTATATCTTTTCTTACCCATGTCATTCCATATGGGGTATCTAGATTATGGACGCCTTCTCTTCTTAAAAGTCTTTCTGCCATAGACTGAAATGTTGGATCGTCACTTAAGTTTAAATAAGCATTATGATACCAAGGTAGGTCATAAAATGCTGGTGCATTTACTAACAACATTCCTGCAGTTGTCCAGTGTTCTTGTATTGGAGGATCATTACTTATTTGTTTTCCATTTAATCCATATTCTGGAACATTGACTCCTACCAGTGGCCTATCTACTTCTAATAACTTTTCAATAATTTGAGCATTTAATTCTATATCTGAGTCTACATAAAGTAATGCTTGATAATTTACTACCCCCACATTTTGTTCTGTACAATCTTCACCCCAATGATGACCTGATGTTACTCTTGCTCTTTGAGCGAACTCTCTAATAAGATTACGACCAGTTTCAATTCTTATCCACCTATTTTCAGAAGTAACTTTTGGCTGCATATCATTTATAGAATATGTCCAATAGTCTCCGTTAACTTCTTTTAGTGCGTTTACAACATCAATAAAGGGCTCTATACCTCTATGATCTAATTCAAACGATGAAAAGAATTTTACATTAGGGAATTTATTAATTATGTTAAGCCTATCTTCTATCCAAGCAAGGTGTTCTTTTTTATCACACTTCCATGATACTAAAGGTGTTCCTATTACAAAATGTTTATTGTAATCAATTGGCTTTAACATTTTTTCTACCCTTTATTTTTTCAATATAATCTGAACATATTCCAGCATATCCATAGCCTTTAAGAAATTTTGTTCCGTGACCTAACTCTGGCATAACTAATATACAAGAGTCTGATGCTTTTAGTTTCCCAGGGTATGCCCAAACATATCCGTTGCTTGTTATTGTATAATCATCAGTATTATGAAAAAAACAATGAAGAAAATTATCTATACAAAAAGATAGTGCATCTGTATTTTTGCAGTGTATCCAAAGTTTATGTTGTCTATCTTCTAGCCACGCAAGATCTATTTTATACTGAGGTTTGTCGTGCCCTAAATAGAAAACACCATTAGATACTCTAAGATCTATCTCTGCATCAAATCCATGATATAGTGCGTAGTCTATATACTCTGGATTATTTTCTTGATCTGGTACTGGCCCATTAAGGTTACCACGATGTGCTATATAAATCATTTTTCAACTTGAACCCAAATCCATTGACGATGGTTATCGCCAGGACCAGTTGGTCTAAGATCTGATTTGTAATTTTTAAACCCAATCTTATTTAACAAGTCATCTTTTAACTCTTCTTCATCTGTAATGCTAACATCAGCATGTCCGTTAGTACTTGCTGCTTCATAAACATTGTCATAATATTTTGCGGTAGGAATGCCTTCTTTTCCACCATATCCCATTTGGAAACAAAGTTTACCCCCTGGCTTTAATACTCTATAGGCTTCTTTTAATATATTAAATCTAATTTCATGTACACAAATATGTTGAAAACAAATAACTGCAAACATAACATCATACATATTATCTTCTATCATAGATAGGTTGTCTCCAGATGTATGATATAAATTAGGGATAGGAATATTGTTATGCTCTAAGTTTACTTTTGCTTTGTCAAGATTAATACTAGATATATCTACCCCATCAATTCTTTTAAATCTATTGTTAAACTTTACTATATTTCTACCTGGACCACAACCGTAGTCTAGGGCTACCATTCCTGTTGTATCAAAGTCTTTAAAAAGATATGTGTCGTAGTCTGCCCAATTATTGTGCCCATCATATGATCCAACTACTGGGTCTCTAAATTGTAGACTCCATATAGCAGCGTACTGATCATAATATTTATTTTGCATATTTAAGTAATCTTGCTTGTTTCTATTCATCAGTTATTCTCCAGGTAGTAGTTTAAATCTTCTGGGGTTCCTATACCCCACATTTTTTCTATTTCTTTTACTCTTATCTTCTTACCATCTTGTATTGCTTGATTAAATACTGGACAAACATAAAACTCATTGTTTGTTCTAATATTATTATTTATCATTTGTTCAGCGTACCTAACATAGTCTGCACCATGCTTCCAGTAATATATACCAACTGTTGCGTTATCTGAGATAGGATTTTTTTCTGCTACCTCTGAAACAAAACCATTGTCACCAATTTTAGCATAAGACCACTTAGGATGAGTTGCCTTAAAAGTTAAAATCCCTCCATCAATTTCATCAGCACCAAAAGCATACAAACATTCATTACTATTCCATTCAACTATCTGATCTGAGTTAGCAATCAACAACGGCTCTTCATTATTTATGTATTGTTTTGCTAACAAGGTTGTTACTGCAGCACCTTCAGTTAGTCCATTAATGGTTACAATGTCACAACCTGGCTTTATTAAACCTAAAACTTGTTTTAAATTATATTTTTCGTAATGTTCTTCTTGAACTATAAATATATAATGAGCATCGATGTTTAAATTATCTACTACCATTTGAATCATAGGCTTACCTTTTACTTCAATTAAAGGTTTAGGAAATGTGTATCCTGCTTGTGCAAATCTTGATCCAGCACCAGCCATTGGTATAAGTACATTCATCTTTTCATTCTTCCAAGGCACTTGATCTCTTCCTTTCATTTCGAATCTATCTATCATATCAAAAAACTTATTATAATCTAGATCATCTGCGTCTTTGATGCCGTATAGGTGTCCTCCAGAGGCCATAGCACCCTGTCTACCAATATGAGAGTCTTCTACAATAATTGTATTTTGAGGCAAAGCATTTAATGCTGTCATGCATTTCCAATACATTTCAGGGTATGGTTTATGATGTTTAACATCTTCATTGCTTACAATGTATTGTACATATCCTAGTATGCCTATTGCATCTAAGGCTGTTATAACAGTTTCTCTAATTGCATTACTTGCTACCGCAATTTTCCAACCATCTTGTTTTAATTTTTTAACTATTGATAAGGCTATCTTATTTACTGGCAATTTTTCTAAAATATCTATTGTTTGTTTTTGTTTTTCTTGCCAAACTTGATCATGATATTCTACTGGTAAACCTTTTAATTGTGTTAACATTTTTAACTTCATTGTAGTTCCAAGTCCATCATACTTTGACAAATGTTCTTCTCTAGTTATAACAAACTTGGGATTAATCTTTACTAGTGCACTATTTAAAGCATCATAATGTATGTCTCTTGAATCTATCAATACCCCGTCAAGATCAAATATAACTAACTTATTGTTCATTTGGATTAGGACCTGCATGTCTATGCCATTTGTTATGTCTAACAATTGCCTTTCCATTACACTTCATTACATACTTATTACGAACTCTCATTGACCATTCCACGTCTTCTTCTTCATTCCAACCACGAGATTCATCTAAAGGTTCTTCTAACATAACATGTTTCTTAACTATAAAAAATCCACCAGATATATACATGTATTGAGTTTGTGACCAGTCGTCATAATTTAAAGACCAGGCTCTTCCGTGTCCTGGCTTATCCCATAAAGACCAGTCCATTGGATTTCTAGCACCTGTAATTAAGTATTGAGGACAAGAACAAATGCTCCAGTCTGTTCCAAATTCTTTAAAACTTTGATACCAATTAATATCAAATATATGATAGTCATGCATAATAACTATATTGTCATATTTAGATTCTTGTGCTAATATATTTTTCTTTCTAGTAATCCACATCGGTTTTTGATTTTCATCAAAGTCTATCTTACGAATATCCGAACCTTGTATACCTTCACTGTCTCCACCACCAACAAACAGTATTTCGTATTCTGGTACGTTTAAATCACGAATGCTTTTTATAATTTGTAATAGTCTATCTTTATCTTGATATGTTGTTATTATTCCAAAAGTCCATGGAATATCTTGCATAACTATGCCTTATTATTTCTTTTTGCCAACAGTGCTGGGAAATCTTTAACTTTTGTATCACCCATATATGACCATGCATAACCTTCATCGATCATCATTTGATTAAGAGACTTATCATAACCTTTAATATGAAGATCACCTAAGATACGTCCATACTTTTCTGAAGAGTCTGGCTTTTGTGTTTTAATAACAATATTTTCAGCACCCTCTAGTTTTTTCTTAAGCCACTCTTTTGACTGTAATCCTAATTCTTTTTCGTGTGCATCTGTTGTACGAGATTCTGGGGTGTCAATACCTGCAAGGCGGACACGTTGGAAATAAGAAACATTAAAACCCAGGTCAATGTCAACATCAATCGTATCTCCGTCTACAACCTTATAAACTTTTTTTACATGATATTCATACATAGTATTATTATACCTTATCCTTTGATTGAAAGTTATGATCAGATTTTACATAGTCTTGTATTTTTTTAGCATAGTCTTTGCCTCGTAAATCATCCATAAAAAGCACTATTGCTTCTGCCATTTCAAAAGGTTTTATGTGATATTTTACATCCTGTAAATGTTCTATAAATTCTGCAAGTTCATTTACACGATAGTCTTTATGTTTACGAATCTGCACTTGCTGTAGACCTTTTAAGTTGTCCCGTTCTTACTCCGTGCTTGTAGGCTAAGTTGGCTGCTTTTCTACGAGCCTTTCTAGCAGCACGTTTTTTAATTGGATCCCATGCAGCGGCCTTGTCTGGTCTTTTAATTAAATTATATCCACCACGACTTCTTCCAGTTGCACCAACATTTGGCTCTTTAGGATTTTGTTTTATTGCCTTACCATTTGATCTATTAGTATTTCTATCAGATGTTTTCTTTTGTGCCATTATTCTCCTTTATCTAAAGTATGAGTATACCACCAATATTTACATTTTTCTGGACAGCATACATAGTCTATATACTCTTTTGCTTCATCTTCAAAGTTAATATAATATATAGGATCTTTTAAAAATAGATTTGCTCTATGAGTAATGGTTAGTGCATGACTATCTACCCACCCTGGCTTATCTATGCTTGGTTTAATATTATGTTTTTTTAATAATTCTTTAGATGATTCTAATACTGTATCTTTATACCCTCGTCTTGTCCACTCTGTACAAATAGCAGTTTGATAAACATATAGTTGAAATTCATATCCTTCCCACATACGAGTTGCTGGATGATTACGCCATCCTTTTGTCTCACCTAATAATGCTTTAAGTATTTGATATGTTTCTACTCTTTGTTTACCTAGTCTTTTAACGTCAAGACATTTAGCAGTTTTATCATACTCTGATCCGTATGGCATAAAAGTTTGCATTATGCTTGAACATCCAGTGGAGTAGGGGCAGTAACGAGGGTGCCGCATTCTGCACATTCTGAATCTAACAGGTACTGTTCAATATTATATTCTTCATCAAATGTAACTAAAACTTTAAATATATTAGTACCACAAATAGGACATACGCTTGTCGGTATTCCTCTTGCGTTTATTGACATTAAACTTCTTTCTTATATGTTTCATTATATCCTCTTCTGTTAATAAAAGAAGAGAACTTATTATTATTATACCCGCAAGTAGTTGCCAAGTCAAGAGCCTTTTCTAGTATCTGACCAAGTAGCCCAGTTAACAGAGGTCGTCTTAATCTTTTCTGCAAAGGTCATGCCACAAGTACAGGCAATGTCTTTTAAACGCTTACAATCTTCACAGTAATTTGATTCAGACATGGATACTATTATACTCCTTCAAAGTGTTTTAGGCAACCCTCCGACCCAAAACTTCCAGCCCCTATAACTTGATCTGGACTTCCCGTTATTACTAGTTTGCTTTCTTATCTACTGAGTTAAATGCAGAGTTAATTTCATCAATGCTTAGCCTTCCATCATCAATAAATCCTCTTGCTAATTTTTCAACCACTGTAGCAACACCTAGGGTGCCTGCAAGAATGATTGCACTCATTGTATCAATGCCGATGATTGCACCAGCACCAATAACTCCAAGACCGTTGGCTGCAAATACAGCGATTATTCTAAGTAGAATATTTTTGATACCGCTTACTGCACCCATTGCCTTTTCATCATCTAATTTTGTTTCTTTAGCCATTATTCATCTCCTTCCCTTATTCGCATAGTTATAAGCCATACTATAAGAACTAATATGATTGCATACCCTACGATAGTCTTTGCACTACCCTCGAGAACTAGCCATGCTGCGAACATACCTAGTAATGTCCACAATTGGTTTAATGTTTCTACAAATGCTTCTACTAGCCATGCCCATATAAATTTTATTAACTTCCATACTTTGTCAAATATCCATTTAAATGCATTATAGATACTTGTAATAATCCAGGTAATAACTTGAATACCTTCTTTATATACCCCGACTATTCCTTTATATATACCTTTAACTATCTTCCAAACAAGATTAAGAACATATTTAACTACCGCCCAAACCTTGCTTAGAATAAACTTAACTAGGTTTATGGGTAACATAACTACGAACTTAACTGCTTTGAAGATAAATTTAAAAGGTTTTAATATTGCCTTTATCATTTTATCCTCCTGTTATTTCTTTTTATTTTTACCTTGGGTTTTTTGATCTTGACTTTCTTTTTGACCTTTACCTTTGGTTTTCTTCTTGTTTCTCCACCAGAACCAGCGTCAAACTCGTTCTTAGGCTGTGAGCCTGGTCCGCTTGGACCTTGTGGTGAACTTGGTGCTGGTGCACTTGGTGCACTTGGTGGAGCCATTGTCATAGCCATTGTTGCAACCTGAGTTGCTACAACTGCTGCGACAACTACATCTTGTGAATCTTCTCTTTCTTCTTCAGTCATATCAGCACCCAACTGACCTAGTGCCTCTAATGTTTGACTTGGATCTGAGAATAATTCTCCTACTAATGCTGCAGGATCTGATAACTGTTCAAATATAACCGCAACACCTGCTTCTAATTCAACACCTTCACGGTATTCAATAATTTGATTCTCGTCTAATTGTTCTAAAAGTTCTAACACTTGATCATCAGATAAGTTTTCTAATAACTCTGCTACTGGCATTACTTCATTTACTTCATAATTTTCTAATAATAATTCTGTAATATTATCTAATTGTTCATTAGATATTTCTTCTTCATTAACAATTAGTTCATCAATAGCATTATTAACTTCTTCTTGCTCTGATATAATTTCTTCTATAGGAGTTGGTTCTGGTGAAGGTTCTAAAATTTGTTCTTCTTCCGCTTGTACTTCTTCTTGCACTTCTTCTACTGGTTCGTCAATTGGTGTCTCAACAGGTGTTGGATCTGGACCTGGATCAACTGGCTCAGGATTTTGAGTTTGAGTCGGAGTAGGCTCTGGAGTAGGCTCTATTGTTTCTGAAGGCGTAGGAGTGGGTGTAGGGCTTTCTGAAGGGGTTTCTGTAGGTGTTGGTGTGGCTGTAGGACTTGGTGTTGGACTTGGAGCAGGTGGTTCTGTAATAGTTTGAACACTTAAAGGTTGAATAGGTCCATTGTAAGTATATCTAGCACCATATCTAGCAGTTGCTGGTGCATTAGAACTTACTTGATATGTTGGAGTCCAAGTGTAATTAATTGGATTTACTTCTGCTAACATTCTAATATAAACAGGTTCTCCAGTTGTTTGACCCCATAACATTACTTTCCAATCAACACATATAGATGTTTCAGTTGATCCATATCTAACATATAAATCATTTCCATACCCCCATCCAGGACTCCACACTCCAGGAGTTTCTTGATTTGGAAATGCATGGTAATCAAAAGATCCTATTGATATAGATGGTGTTGGAGGGTATGTCCAAAATGTATAATCTCCTGCACCAAAAGTTATTGTTCCTTT
>Ga0315909_10004906_pt1 | contig 15586 bp, 17 predicted proteins | sample LakEriMetagenome_11_FD_203527 | JGI IMG/M metagenome (GOLD analysis project Ga0315909, IMG submission 203527) | Freshwater fungal communities from buoy surface, Lake Erie, Ohio, United States - Buoy 2 MA125 | ecosystem: Environmental > Aquatic > Freshwater > Lake | place: USA: Lake Erie, Ohio...
CTCTGAATTTGTAGCCTTCGCCCGATGCTTCATTGCCGTTACCCATTCTAGATGAGTAAACACGATTAGCAATCTTCTCAGGCTTGCGCTCGTACTGCATTGCAATGTTTACATTTGTGAAATACTTGCGGAAAATACCAAGCAATCCCTTTGCTGAATAGTTTAGGTTTTCGCTTACTGCTCTAAAGCCTCCTGATTCGTGTCCGCATTGAGCTAGAAAGTGTGCAAGTCTTAATGAGCTTGTGATTCCGAATCTCGCTGCGGTGTCAGGAATCTGATTAATTACCGCTTGCGGAATATGTCCTACCAATCTATCTAATTTGAATCCGCTTTGAGGCACGATAGTTGGCTCTGGTTGAACGATAATAGGTGGAGAAGGTACTTCTACCACCGCAGCAAATAACTTGCTCCACGTTGCATCTCCAACGATGCCATCAGGTGTCAAGCCGTGAGCTGATTGCCAGCCCTTAACGGCTGCTTCTGTTTTTGGTCCAAATTTTCCAACTGGATCTACACCCAATTTAATTTGTAATTTGGTTACATCTTCGCCTATTGATCCTACTCTTAAAAGCATATCTATTTTATTTTGTGATAATAGCCAAAACCGTACAATGGATTCCCATTCAAATCAACCTGAGCTTTTACATTTAGCAATGCATCCTTTTTAGTCTTGTAAATGATGCCTGCCTCTATCCCTCTAATACCTATTGAGTTGCTCGTATTAATTCCACCACCCACAAACAAAGCTCGTGATGGCGGTAAATAGCGTGTGATAGTTTTCGTTTCTTTAATCTCAGGAATCTGATAGTTCTCACGAGTTCTTCGGCTTGTTAATTTATTTTGTTGAACTGAATCTAAAACTGCAATGTATCCGTAATTGCCCACTCGTATCGTATCCGAATAAATTACCTTATTCATATACAACTGAAGCAAAGCAAGGTATTGCCTTTTTAAATTATCGTAATTTGTGTCTGGTAGCATCTCAGGTTTAGATGCTACCTCCACAATTATCTCTTTGTAAATAGGCACTTTCTTCACAATTATAGAATCGTGAATCTTCCACGTTGTATCGTGAACGACAAGCGTGTCATTCGGCTTTGCCTCTCCTGCTTGCTTGTGCTTTGTGTAAGCATAGAAGATTGCAATCATACAACAAATGAAAAGCGCTATATTAACCTTCATCTTCAGGCAATGGAGCTAAACCACCTTGTAAGTTTTTCTCACGCTCTGCATCCGTTTTGCGGTTAGCAACTTTCTCGTAAGAAGCGATGCCAAAGCAACCGAATGTCAAGCCTGCAAATACCTCTAAGATAATAGGCTCAATAACAAATTGTTGTTGCTCTAAGCCAGTCACTACATCTGCAATGCCGTAGATAAATAATACACCGAACGATGCAAAGCCTAAGATTGCTTTCTCGTTGATTTCGTTGTCATCCTTGAAAATGTCTAAAAATGCCATAGTTATTCTTTTTTAAGTTTAAGTAAAATTTGTGCCTTTGCAAAGATTGTGATTGCCTCGCTATCCTTTACAAAGTTTTTAAATGTTTCTTGATCGCTAGAATCTAAGTCAAGCACTTCGCCCTTGTTTAAAGCTACTGCCCAATCCCAGAATTTTAACGCATCTCCCTTAGTTTGTTGCACTAATGTTTGTGCTACTAATTTCCCTGCGTTTGTGTTTGGAACTTCTGCTCCGTTTAAATCTACTAAGTTAAAATTTAAGTCAATTTTCATTTGTTTTTTGTTTTTGTTTTTTGTGATATAAAAGTACTAATTAATTATTATTCCAAGGTAAGCCGTAGTTCACAATCGGAGGATTCAAAAAGTTCTCAATCTGTGCATCTAAATTCGCCTCGATTGATACGGTATCCAATGAATCCGCTAACCAGCCTTCGACCATTTCTTTTGTGACCTCATCGTAAGGAGTAAAGCTCGCTTCGTGTGGTGCATCTACTTTTAATAAATTATAATAGTCTGCCGTAAAATGAATGACATCCTCTTGGTATTCCTTCTGCGCTCTGTAATGAATTACGCTTATTACTTTGTCCATCCCGTCTAGGGAAGGGATTGAGTCTAATTGAGATATAACCCAAGTGAATGCCATATTATTTATTTTTTAATGTGTCTAATTCTGCTTTTAATTCTTGAATAGCTTTTACTAAAACTGGAACTATTCCACCAGTCATACCACCGGTTAATCCTTTATAAGTAATTCCGTTTTCTTCTAGCATATTTTCTACTACATATTCTGGAAATACATTTTCCACTTCTTGAGCAATAAATCCAGCACTAACAAATTCATTATTTGATTTCCAATTAAAAGAAACTGGATTTAAAGCCATAATTTTATTTAGTGAATTATTTAATTTATTTACATTTTCTTTTTTCCTTATGTCAGAAATAGACGCAAATTGTACGTTTGAAGTTCCATTTCCTACAATACCCCCCATCGCAATAGTACCAGCATCTGAGTAAAATTGCATAAATCTAGCACTACTTGAAGTTGTACCACTATTTTTAAAACAAGCTAAAGCTGGCGATGAATCTGATAAACTTTGATTATATACTTCTAAAACAGGTTCTCCACCTGATGAAACATCACCTTGTATACTATGGCCAGAATTTGCAAAAATAGTAGCAGTTCTATTAACTAATAATTTCCCCCCGCTAGTAATCCGCATCTTTTCGCTTCCGTTAGTTCCTAAAATTAAAACAGAACTAGCCCCTAATGATAAAAGATTAAATGTAGAAGAATCATTTATAATTCTACCTACTCCCGTTCCATTAGTTTGAAAATCTATAATACCGCCATTCGTAGCGTTATTTAAAGTTAAAGATGTAAATCCACTGATAGCAGTTGGCGCCGTCGTTCCGATGCCGACGTTGCCGGCGGAAGTGATTCTTACTTTTTCTGTATTGTTAGTAAAAAACCTAAAATTATTATTTGCACTATCTCCAAGTAAAAAAGTAGTATTTGCACCCCATCCTATTTCATTTCCATCAGATAGTCTTACACTCGTTGCCGTAACACTACTCGAAAACGTGGCGGCTCCAGTGGGACTAAATCCTAAAATCTTTGAGTATGTACTTCCACTTTGAGTTGTTGATTGCTGAATTTGGAAATCTCCATAAACATTATAATCATTTGCTATCCTCCAAGTTCTTGAATCTGCTTGAGTAGATAAATAATCAAAATAAAAATATCCTTGACCGGGTGAACTAGCTGAAGGAATATGTATGTTACTCGAAAACGTGGCGGCTCCTCCATTATTAGCTAATTTTAAAGCATTATACCAAACTGAAGAAGTTCTATTATAAATGTCTATATTAAAATCTTCGGCTATATTATTCCTAATAGAAAAACTATTTCCTCCAAAAGCTCTAGCACCTAATGTATCAGAAATAGATGCTGTATAAAAATTAGTAGTAGATGTAACTTGTCCGCTAAACGTCGCACTCGTACCGCTTAAAGCTCCAGTTAAAGTGCCTCCGCTTAAAGGTAGGTAAGAGGATAACTGAGAAGTTAAGGCAAGCGTTCCATCTGCGGAAGGCATTGTATAATTATAATTACCAGCGTATAGTAACCGAATTGCGTTTGCGCCAGTGTAGAATCCAATAGCGGCAGTCTCAGCCCAAACTCCAGTATACCCAGTGTTATTGCTTAATTGAGCTATGTTTTTAATTTGTAATGTATCGTCTAATTTGAATACATTAGACATTGTTTTAATCCCAGCTACGGTTTGATTTCCAGTCAATTTAACTACCGCAGAATCTAAAGCATAAGTGCTAGAATCAACTGAGCCATCTGCCTTAAGAAACTGACTAGAAGTTCCACTAGTTTTTACAAAGCTATTAGCAGTTAAAGAAGAATTAAATGTTCCAGCTCCTGCATCTGTTAAAGTAATAACGCTAGCCCCTTGCTTTTGTATGGTGAAAGGAGCTGAAGTAGAAGCAGTTGTATTGTTGATAATAACACCATAACCGCCTCCGCTAGATTGTATATTAAAAGCGCGTCCAGCTAGGTGTAAAACTTTAATCGCATCCGCACTAGAATCCGAGCCTACCTCTATACCGATACCGCTATTGTAATTATCTATTGAAATACCTTTACCACTTCCTGAAATAGTAGCATTTGTAATATAAATACCTCTTCCCGAAGTATCATTACCGATAAGAATTGCATCGCCACCTAAAGCGTTGTTTGCAAGTATTCCAATCCCCGTGCTATTGTTTTGAACAAAAACAGAGGAAGCACTCGTAGAAGTGTTTATGGAATAAAATCCTTGATCACCACCAGTTGAAACGTTTGCAATTAAACCTCCTGAGAAAGTTTTTAATCCCGTAATAGTTTGCGCTCCTGCTAATTTAACTACCGCAGAATCTAAAGCATAAGTGCTATTGTCATAGCTAATTGTCGTTCCTGAAGCTTTAACAAATCCAGTACCGTTTAAATCATCTTGCTTTGCGTTTAACGCATTTTGTAAATCAGTTTGATTAGATAGCGTTCCAGTTATTGCACCCCATACCGCAGTAGAATCTGCAATCTCAACGTAAACCGAGCCAGACCAACGATAGATTTTATTCGTGTCTAAGATGACATAAATCTTACCTATCTCTCCAGTCGCTGGTAACGCACTAAATGTAGAAACCTCAACGACATCATCAACGTATGAAGGCAATTCTGATGCAGGAACTTTGCCACCTACTAAATTAGCCTTTAAAGCTAAAGCGTTATTAAGGTCGGTTTGATTCGCAAGCGTTCCAGTTATATCGCCCCATTCAACTCCAAAATTGCTTGTCAAGGAATTGATATTAATTTCTACAACGGTAGGAGTTACATTTAAAACTATATCCTCTCTGTTATCAATTATATTGACATCAATAATCTCATCGTTCGGTTGAGCCGTGATTTCAATTGTATTGGTAGTTTCGGTAACTATGATGTCTATAATATCTTCCATTCTTAGCGAGTAACTTCTGGTGTAACGTTAAATCCTCCTTTTACATACGTTCTAACCTCGCCAGTAGACAAGGTAAATTGAATGTCATAAACGTAATTAAAGACTTCGATGTCTATAATTTGCTCATTGATTTTAAATAATCCGCTTGCTGCGTTTGTAATTGTGATGCCTGCCGATGAAGCGGATGTTAAAGAAAGAGATGCAGTCGTGTCAGAGTATTGTTTTCTCAGTTGCATTCTGATTGTTGCCCCAGTTAAGTTGATAGCCGTGCCGTTTTTCTTTACTTCGAAAGCTACTTCACTAAATGTATCGCCTTTTGTATGCGTGAAATTAAGAGCCATTTTCTATTTTGTTAAGGTAAACCTTTAATTTTTTAACGTTTGTATCTTTAGTTGCATATTTGCCCCTAGAGATACCAGCCACCGAAGTCCGCTTGTTTGTCAGGGAACATATCTGCATTGCTATTCGTGTTATATTCTGGAAAACTTGACTGATTAAAACTCATATAATCTATGAATCTACGAGTGTAATGCTCTGCGATTGAGCGCTCTTTTTCTACTAAGAAGTCTATCTCATCCTTCTCAACGTTTTGAGCGTTCTCAGATGAATGTTTAAACACTCCTTTGCCTCCAAATGTGTACGCACTAAACGGCATAAACTCAACCATTGACCAATGAATTACCATCGGTTTAATATAAGTATTTAAAAGTGTTGTGTATGGAGAAGCTAAATTACCTGCAACGATGCCATCATTGATTTTGTTAAATAACTTTGTGCCTAAATACCCTTGAATGTGAATATCTTGTGCCACTTTTACCCATTGAATAAAACGATCGGTGTCAATGTTACCGTTTAGAGCGGTAAATTTAACAATGTCATCACGGCTAATAAATAATGCTTGTGCCATTCTTTTAATTATTTGGGTAAAAATCCTTTATTCGGCATATTAATCGGTGCAGTATAAACCAATCTGCTATTCTTTGCTGCATCCTCTTCTCCTCTAGTAAATGGAGTAGGTAGTATTTCGCCAGCTTTTCTTGCCTCTGCTGGTGTTATTTCTTGCGCTCCTTTTCTTCTTGGATCTACAAAACGCTTGTAAGTTTCACGAGTCCAAAAGTGATGGCAAGCTCCGCCTCCTTTGTAAAGGAATATGTCGTATCTGTCTGCACCTCTTGGCCCAAATCCCGGGTTAGTATTTGGCTTTTCGCCCATTCTAATGATATCCTCTTTGCGGTATAGCTTATTTGCCTTCATCATTTTCTGACAAAATTCACGAGATTCAGCAGATATCTCGCCAGTATAACGGTAACGAGATGCAAACAATTTGCCATCTTGCTCAGATTTTAAATCAGGTCTTGCAACTCCAGTTGTTACAAACTCCCAAACCTTAGACATAATAGATTTTTGCGGATTGTTTAAAGCCTCTAATTCTGCATCTAAGCGCTCTTCATCTTCGTATGATACTGGACGGCTATCAATTAATTCCCACTCATCAGGATCCATTTCTGCACCGTATTCTTCAACGTTTAATTTATCAATGTGAGAAGATAACTTAAGCCCAGTTTCCTCTTCCATATCATCCTTAGAGATAACTGGATTTTGATCAATAAACTCCAAAGGTTGAAGCGTTTTAAAGTACATATTCAACGTAACTTTATTGAACGCTAGAATCAAATCTAAAGCATCTATAATCGTGCCTTGCTTTGGTCTGATAACTAAGTTGTCAAACAAAATAGAAGCATTCTTTAATTCATCTGCGTTTGAGCTAAAGCCGTTATTAGCAGGGATACCAAATAGCAAGCCCGATGTAACTGAGTGACCAAGCAAAATCTTTCCACGAGCTTCTTCACTTAAATACTGATAGTGAGCAGGAGCATCGTTTAAAGGAACTGAATCAATAGTCGTTTTCTTTGTTTCATCGCTATTAAAAGCAACCACAACCTTCGCACCGCTTGAGCCAGTTAATTTGCGTTTAACATCTGATGCAATAATGCTTTGTTTTTCTTCATCAGGTACACCGTTGTTGAAGTTAATAACCGATGTAGGAGAAAAACCGTGTTGTACATCATTGATTAAAAAGTCTGCAATCTCTTCTTCTAGTTTAGCATAAGGAACTGCACCGATATAATCAACGTTTGAATAATACTTTTGTCCTACGCTATATTCTCCTACACGAAGCAATTCTAGCTTCTTATCTCCGTAACCGAACGCTGGTATTCTTTTAGGAACGAACTTTCTTGTATCATCCCAATTATCAGAATAATAATAGCCAGTAATTTCTCCTTTATCGTTGCATTTTTCAGCTCTAATTAACTGAGCTGGGATGTGCTCAACTCTTACAATTGAATTGCCTTGCTTATTATAGATTAACTGAAAATATCCTTGTCCTAATAGGTATTCATCTTGGATAACTTTCTTTAGTACCTCAGTACGAAAAAGCATTTTCATCTGAGCGTAGTCGTTCGGCTTCTTATTTGAATCAGTAGCATCTAAACCACGACCATAGATTAGTTTCGTGATTGCGTTTATAACTGCGCTATTCGTTGTGCTATTATTGTAACGGTCAATCAAATACTGAAAATAATTGTTGTCATCTCCAAACTCAACCCAGTTATCTCTTTTCGATTCTGTTGTCGTTGGCGGTTTATGAGATTCAAAATTGAAAACGTGAACGTTACTCATAGAAAATTATGTTTTGATTGTTTTCTACATACTCATCTTTATTAATTGAGTAGGTAGCAATCGTTTGATTTGTGCAAAATACCTTATCACGATAAACCAATTCCGTTCCATCCAAGATTGTCATCTCGTAAAAATGCCCTTCTTTTAAAGTTAGGATTTTAGAGAATGTTGAATAGTACGAAGTTGCGCTTGTCGTAATGGAATATGTTGTCGAAGCGTTTGTCGTTTCGTTCTTTAAAATTAATGATGTTCCGCTACTTCTACGAGTAGGGATAAAGCGCACCGTTTGTGCCGTACCTATTTCTTTTAAAACTATCACAATAGATAAACGTTTTTTAATAGGCTTTGTTTTTAAATGGAAGAGGGGCAATCAAGCCCCCCTTCAAATCATCACAAAAAACAATCTTTGTTACGATCCCGTAACCACCGTGAATCCAGCAGCTACTAAAGTCGCACCCAAGAAGTTTGCAGGAACTGGCTCTTGTCCTGTTAAAACTAATGTGTATCCTGATAAATCGCCCATCGCTGCACCAGTTACAATCGTTCCACCTGACACTTCCATTCCGTGCTTTAAACCAGCATAGAATAAGCTTCCGTTGTTATCTTCAACGATAACTTGTGGACGGCCATAAGCTAACAATTTGATTTGCTTGTGATCGACAATAGATAATTTCTTTAAAGTCAAATTTAACGTTTGCTCAAAGAATGTTGTTCCGTTCTCACGGCTTGATGTGATTGTCTGCTCGAAGCTAGAGTTTCCTTTTAAGTCATACTTGTATGCTGAAGGAGTTCCTGCTACTGCATCAATTACATCGGTATCGGTAGCATCGTATGTGTACCCAGTCGCATCGCCCCAGTTTACAAAGTAAACGGATTTTAAACCTCCGTTACTTGTTTTGCAAGGCTCAATGCGTCCTAATGAAATATCGCAAGACATATTGATTTTATTTACAATGTTAAAAATTAGCACCCCGAATTAACGAGGTGCTTTTTCTTTTGCTATTAGTTAGCTGAGTTAGTCAAACCGTAAGTAACGATGTCCTCAACGATTCCGTATTGAACACCTGCACTCATACGCATAACTACACGAACGTTTTGAGATCCGTCAATGTCTGCTAAATCAATAACTTTTACCTCAGTCATATCTGTTAATAAGCCAGTACCGAAATACAAGTTGTCCTTAGTTGTAGCGATTGCTACGTTGTTAGACATACCGTTAGCAACAAAGATTTTAACACCATCAAATGACAATGAACCATTGTTGTACCATTGAGTTCCTTGAGCGTTTGTACCGTTAGCACCTAAACCTGAAGCACCGAATCCACCAAGAGCACGAACGTAAGCACGAGCGATGTTTTGTGAAACGTAGATGTAAAGGTTTTCGTTAGTGTATAACGTAGCAGGAATAGCATCAACGATTTTGCCTAATTCAGCAACAACGTTTGAAGCAGTTACCGTAGTTCCAGCAACCTCTTGAGCAGCAGGAAGAGCAGCATCAGCAGCTAATAAAGCTTGGAAACCAGCAAACTCGCCAGCGTTAGCGTTCACACCTGCCCAAATGTTAGTTTCGTTTTTAGCAGCAACTTTAGCAGCAACGTGTGCAACTAAGAAATCAGCGAAAGACTTTGGTAAAACATCAAATGCTGAATATCCTTGTTGAGCTGATAACCAATCAGAATGGAAATCCTTCTTACATAATTGTAAGTTTACTTGGAACTCTTCTGGTTGTAAAATACGCTCAGTTAAAGTAACCGTAGATGTTGCATCAAAGTCACAAGTAGCGTTCTTCAAGATTGCATCAGTAGCGATTTTCTTGATAACTTCTTTGTACTTAATGTTTGGTTTGATCTCGATACCACCATTGTCGATAGTTGGAGATGACAATAAAGCCGCTGCGATAATTTTATCTTTAAACTCGCCAGCGTAAGTTGTAGTGATTGACGTTGTAGTTGCCATTTCTTATTTAATTAATTTTAGTTGAATAATTTGTTGTAAACTGAATCTTGAATGTTCTTAGAACGATTCTTACCGTACTTAAAACCTTCAGGCTTAATAGCTGATTCAGGATTGAAAGAGATTGGCTCAGCTGCTTCTTCTTGAGATGCCAATTGAACTTCTTCTTCTTTCGCTTGAGCTGCTAATTTCAATGCTTCAATCTCAGCTTTCAATTCAGCAACTTGTGCCTCAAAGAAAGATTCCTTTGATACTGATTCAACAATTCTTTTAGGTTGTGGTGCTGAAGGCGATGCTTCCATCTCTGGCTCAACAACTGCCTCAGGTGCTACTTCAGTTTCAGGCATTTCTTCTTCTTCAGCTTTTGGGCCTACTGAAGCAATGATTCCTTCCACTTCTACAACAACCATTGTACCATCCTGCAATTCGTACTCTCCTACTGGCATCGGCACGATACCATCTGGAGTCACAATGCCAACTGAGTATTCAGGCTCGAACTCTTCAGCCTCTACAACGGTAATGCCGTCTGCAAGAGTCATCTGAGCAAGCTTAACCTCTAGCGACAAAAGTGCTTTGATTTGGTTTAACTTGTTTTTGTATTCCATTTTATTTATTTGTTTGTTTAATTTACTAGCTTCCAGAAACGACAACACGAGCCTCGTTTGTGTTAATTACTATTGAAGAGCCTTGCCCTACCAATGAGCCAATCCCTTGATTGATTTGTTCTCCTTTGCAACACTCCTTTGAGTATGTGCCATCTTCACAAAGGCAAGCATCTTTTGTGCCTCCTTGTGGACTTGTTTTTTTATTTGCCATCTTTTAAAATGTTTAGTATTTCGTTAATCAATTTTTCGGCTTCTACTTCTTGCAAAGACATTTCTAATTTGTCTGCAAAATATCCCTCGATTGAGAAACCTTTGTATTTGCCATCCTTAACATCCTTCCAAACTTTGTCATCTTCAATTTTCATCGAAATCATCCAAGTGCCTTTTGGTAATTCAAAGCCGTATGCTTTAGATTTATCCATTTCAGGATTGTCAATTATCCAAGATTCAACAACGGTTGCACCTTCAAATTTTGTTTTGTGGTCTAGCGTTGCGTTTGATTGATTGCCATTTTGTAAAAACAATTCGCTTGCTTTTTTAACGGTGTTCTCAGAAAAGAAAACATAAAACTCATCCTTTCCGTGCTTACGGTAGATTTGCTTATTTGGAACTAATGCCGCACCCATCAGGATACGCTTGTCTGCATCAACCTCAGCAAGCTCCATTTTATATTCTTTAGCTAGTGCTATAAAGTTTTCTTCAATAGCTGGAGCATCCACGAGGCTAACCGCATCAATGCCATCCATCTCTTTTTCGATAACTAATTCAACTATTCTCATATCGCATAAACGTTTAAAAATTATCCTTGTTTTATTTTCGTTATCCTAATGTTGCAGATTTTACGATATTTCTATCTAGTGCCTGCTGAGTAGTTACATCTTGCGATACAACGTAAGCCCTTACTGGTGTCTGCCCTTGCGCTCCAATTGTTTGAGCAATCTGATTAGCACCGCCTACTCCTACAACGTTAAATGTAGGTGCTTGCGGTATTGCAGAATTTGTAACAGAGATACCACCACCTGAGCTTGATGAGCTACCAGAGTTTAAAATTGCTTTGGCTCTTGATGCAGCTCCTAAAACTGCGCCTACTTGTTGCGCTAAAAAGATTGGAAATGCTAGTCCAGCTCCCGGCCCAGCTGCCGCTGCAGTTTTTTGAGCAATGTCTAAGCCTTGAATAAATCCTTTTGCCGTTCCAATCGCAATGTCTACTAATGCAAACGCTTTAGCTTCTTTACTCCCTTGAGCAAATAATGAGCCTATTGCTTGCAAAGCGCCCTGAATTGCATCTACTAATTGCCATTGAGCTGCTTTTCTTGCTTCAATAAATTTTTCATCATCAAGTTGTTTTTTATTTAAAATCGCTTTATTTTCTTTGTCTAATTTATTTTGGTCATCTTTTGCTTTTTTGTCAATCTCTCCTTGCTTGTTTGCTCTTTGAGTTTCTAATAAAGCATACAATCTATTTTTTTCGTTACCAAAACTTTCTATCGCATCTATTTCTGCTTTTTGTCTTTTATACCATAAGTCAAGTTTTTGTTGCTCTGTTACCGCTTCATCATCTTCAATTTGTTGTGCGTATGTTTTCTCTAAATCAGCAATCTTTTTTAGATGTGCTTCATAGGCAAAAAACTCATTTACTAAAGATTTAGTGTATTCATCAATATAATCTTCGTTGGCCTTTGTTTTTTCTTTTACCTCTTTTTTGTAAGTCTTAACTCGTTCCTTTGAATTTTTAGTTTCGGTTTTAGTTACGGTATTTGAGCCTGCCTCAAATCTTTTATTAGCTTCTTTAAATTCCTCAACCGCTGAGTTCCAGCTCCCAGTCAATTGTGTATAACCTTCTTTTAGCGCATCAAAATCAAGCGTAAAAATTCCTTTTAAAATTTTGCCTGCTCCCATACCTACGTTTTTAACTAAAGTAAACAACGCAAATAGTCCAGAATAAAAGCCACCAATTCCTTTTGTAATATATGGCAATGCTCTTAAAGCTAAATCAATAAAAGCATCAAGCAATGGCTCAAATACTTTAAAGATACCACCTAGAATTTTCTCTAATCCAATGAACAAAGGCTCTAGCTTTTTCATTGCAGTTTCAGATTCACTAAACGCAGCTACTAATCCACCTACTGCGGCAACCACTAAGCCGATTCCAGTTGCTTTTAAAGCAGAGCCGAACGATTGCGTTGCAACTTTAGCCTTGTTTAAGCCTGCACCAAGCATACCAATCGGCCCACCTGCTGATTCAAGTGAGTCAATCCAATCGCTAGAAACATTTTTTGCAGATTTAATTTTATCCTCTAAGTCATCAATCTGATTAAATAGATTCTTAAATTCCTCTGTTCCTACTGCCGTGTTTTTTAACTCACGTTTTAAGGCTTTTAGTTGAGCGATAGATCCTTCAATGTTGTTATTAACATTAATATCTACTTCGATATCCTTTGCCATTTGTAATTGCGTTTAATTTGTTTCCATCCTTTTTTTATTGTCGTTGGCAATTCGTGCTTACCTTTGGCAATTTCTATCGTTTCACTCCTTCCGTAATGGTTGAACGTGTTTAACATTTCTATTATTTGCTTTATCATATCGTTCTAAAGTCTGTTAGTAGTTCAAAACTTACTTCGCCACTTGTTAAATCGGTTGTGAACTGGTTAATTATGTAACGTTTATCTCTGATAATTACTCTATCGTTTACTTTTAAATTAGTTAAAAGGCTAATCGGTAGCATCCCTTTTAGCTTTACAATTCTGCTCTTAATTCCAAAAATGTTATTTAGATAATTAGCGTAATAATTATTGAACAACGATTGATTTTCTATTGCCCCAGTATAGGTTGATTGCTCTGCTCCAAAATTTAGCGTGTAATCTACTGAGCTGATTAGCGTGTCTTGTCCAAATATGTTTGCACTTGTATAGTCATCCGTTCCAGTTCCATCATTAAAATGAAAAGTTGATACGGTTTGCAATGCGCCATAGTTGTACAAAATAACTGGCTTTGGAATATAGGGTATATAGCTAGGTTTCATTGAGTAGCCTACTTGCAAATTAGTGCCAGTAAATTTGTTATGTAGAATAGTTTCAAATGGTAGCTCAACGGTGTATTCTTCGCCATCGTTATCAAGCTCATAATACAAATCGCCATAAGGCACTTTTGAGCGTGACATAAAATTTTCATTTAACCACGATTCTGCTTTTTGGTATTTAAAGTTTACTTTCTTATATGCTTTGCTTCGTTCTAGCTCAAGAGAATCGTTAATAATATACTGAGTTAAATCTCTGCTTGTTCCGCTTGCATACCAGCCCTCTAGTTGTTCAATTTTATAAATTCCTGCCGTATCTGAATAGCAAGTCAAATTAAACATTTTTAAAATACCACTAAAAAATTCTTCGATTGTCATCTCTGGCATATACTGAGCCAAGTCTAATGTCGTTGTGGTAGTCTGTGTTGTGGATTGCGTTACCGTTAAATCAGTTAATTTAGTGTAAGTGCCTCCGCTTAATACTCCAGTTTCATAGTAATAAACCGATGTAAATGATATCGCTGCGGTTGAGGCAATGTAAAACGTGTAAGCACCTGATTCTTCAAGAGGCACTTCTAAATACATTGCACTCGTTTGCGTTAAATAGCTTTGCGTATTAACTACAACCCCATCACGGTAAACGTAGAAATAAAATAATTGAGCATCCTGCCCTACGCTTGGAACGCTAAACGTGATTGTGATATTGGACTGGCTTTGGTATTCTGGTGCAGTAGGCTTTACATAATTAAGCGTGTCACTAAATACGTTAAATATGCCTTGCGTTCCAGTTGTTGAAGTGCTTGTCTGAAAGTTTAGTTTATTAGCAACCGTTTTCAAAGCAAATGTTTCGCTATTCTTTAGCCATAAGTATGCACGAGTAAATCGCAAATCACTTAAAAAAGTGCCTTCAAATGTGACACCTAAACTAGATGCAATCGCATCAAATACTTTACTAACACGAATCGCAGGGAATAAATCGGTGTGATAAATCGGATGCCCATTTTTGCTAATATCCCAGTTTGTTCTAGAAGTGCCGTTTGTGCCGTATTGCCAAACGTTATTAGATGAAATTAAAGGAAACATAACATCCAAGTCACTCAAAGCAGTCACACGATTCTTTACAACCGTGCCAGTATAGCTAAAATTATATGAGCTTAGATTTAGATCCCTTAAAAACTTACCTCCAAATGTATCTTTTAGTGAAACTAAAGCACCGAAAAACGTGATTTGATAATTGTCAATCACTCCGTTTTTATAAGTTGCTTTCTCTAGCTGAATTTTTCCCTTACGAAATGGAGTGTAGTCTAGTTCAATATAAGCATTCTTTCGTGTTCTAGCGTCGAATCCATTCGTAATTGAGTTCTCATACCAATGCCTAAAAATTCGGTTGTTATACGGAGTTGCAGGTACGGTAAACGATTGCGAAAAATCCGTGAATACTTTACTAATATCATTCACGTTTTGAATGTTACTTGTAACGCTTATCTTTTCATCGTTAAATAATTCGACACGTTGAGGCTCTTGCGTGTAGTCATCGTAAATATATAATAATACACTAATCATTAGACTACATCGTTTATAAGGTTAAAGCCGTAGCTAAATTCAAGCTCGTAATTTATGTTTCTATCTCTAAGCGATGTCTTTAATTCGGTAGCCGTTGTGGCAATTTCAACTGGCACGTTATCTAATAAAATTGTTTCTGCTAAAAGCAAATCTTGGATTAGCTCATTGTAGTTTTCAGGCAACCACCCAGTATTTAATTTAACGTTTTGCCCTCCGTTGATATTAAAGCTTTTAGTCTGTGCTCTTGAAGCGTTGTAATTAACTGCATCAGGCAATAGCTTAAACGTAGTACCCATTGTTTGAATGGTATTCGTTCTAGCTTTAAAGAAAGTAAGAAATTGCCAGCCTCCGTATCGGTTAATAAATTGACATTGAACTGGAGTGTACTTTGTTTCGCATATTGGTATCACTCGAATCGTTGTCGTTGAGTCTGTGTATTCTCCAGTTGGCTTCCAAATTATAGAGCAAGTATTGCCATCATTAAATTTAACGCTTGTTGTTCTTAATGGAATCTTGTAAAGCTTTGCGCCATCTCTTGCGATTGTAACAATAACCTCGTTACGGCCACGCAAATCTTTGTAGGATACGGTAAGCGTTGCAGGGCTTGCGTTGTTAGCCCACACGTTGATGTATGGATATTTAGATTCAGCAATCCCTTCTTCGTAGTAGTATTCTAAAGTTGTATTTGCAAGAGGTAGGATTGTGCTTGTAGATCCCGTTTGGTTGTAGCCTCCTGAGTAATTTGTATAGCCTCCAGTTGAATAATAAGTTGTCGTGTCTAGCTCTGTGTATGTGCCTAGCGTTGCCTC
>Ga0315909_10004908_pt1 | contig 15584 bp, 23 predicted proteins | sample LakEriMetagenome_11_FD_203527 | JGI IMG/M metagenome (GOLD analysis project Ga0315909, IMG submission 203527) | Freshwater fungal communities from buoy surface, Lake Erie, Ohio, United States - Buoy 2 MA125 | ecosystem: Environmental > Aquatic > Freshwater > Lake | place: USA: Lake Erie, Ohio...
ATACCAGGCAATATCTTTACAGTGCTGGTTTAACAAATCTTCAAGGTGAGATTGATAAAGAAACCCAGCAGTTAAAGAATGAAGGCAGCCAAAAGCTTGCCAAGATTCAGGCCCAAGGAAACATCTACACCCAACTTGTTGGCTCTTTTAGTTTTTAAACTAAGATTGCTATAATTACTTTAGTTATTAATTAATGACATGACTGGTACCGCTCCCGCTGACGACTATTTTGATATTAACAAGTTCCAGCAGCTTCTTGAGCGCCTGGAAGGTTCCAAGGGTCGTCAACAACGTCAAAAGTCTCTGGAAGGCCGTCGTGACATTTATGCACAAGGTCTTGCCAGCATGATGGGCAACTTCTGATTTTTTAATCATGACAAATACAGCACCTGCAGACGACTATTTTGATATCAATAAGTTTCAACAACTTCTTGAGCGTTTAGAAGGTTCTAAAGGTCGTCAACAACGTCAAAAGTCCCTGGAAGGTCGCCGCGATATCTACGCTCAAGGCCTTGCTGGAATGATGAGCAACTTCTGATTTTTTCTTGTATCATTTATAAGCCATGACCAGCAGCGTACCCGTAGGACAAACCGATGTCGATGACTGGTTTGATCTAGACAAATATCGTCAAGCTGCTGGCGTGGCTTATGAGTTTTCCAAGAAAAAGATGGAGACCGCTGGTGAACAAGAACGTGAAACAATCGGAAAAGGAGCCACAGAGCAACGAGCTTCCGGCGCCCAAGCCCAGCGTTTCGCCCAAGAAGACGAGGCCCGTGATTACGGCCAGGCCCAACGAGCTTATCGATATTGAGGTATTTGATACCTGGGTCGATAATTTAGACAGCTCCACTCAAGAGTCTTTTTGCAGCTTTGCTGCAGACAATTACTCTGTAATTGAAACTTTCCTCTATTCAAGGTTTCTTGGATATGAGGGAAGTATTTCAGCATGTGATCTCTGGGTAAAACAAAACTATAAAAAACCGGATCACCGCAAGACACTTCTATACGAAATTGACGAGATGCAAGAAGACATCCGTAAATTGCGTGAAGACATTGAAAACGGTGTTGTCAAGCGAGATGCAGGAGTTGCACGTATTGCTTCCATGCAAAAAGAATTACGTGGCACTATTGCGCAAATTGAAACCTTTACATCTGCCAGGGATCGCAAAGGCTTGTTAATGGCCGGTGCCGATAGGGCTATTCGTGAACTCATGTTTATCTTCAAAGACGATCCAATTGAGATCCCCCTGGAAGAAGCTACGATGAGTGTGTGGGCCAGAATGCAACTTGAAGAGTAAGTGCTTTAAAATTAATAAAACGACAATCAAGACATGGGTGCCGGAAGATCAAATATGAGGTTTGCGGGTGACTCCCTTAGGCGTCGTGGGTCTTTTGGCCGTTCTCCAGCGGCCCAAAGATTTGCTCCTGGCCTGGAGGCAAACCCTCCTACGTCTAACCCCGCTCAGAGCCGGTTAGGCCGCATGGAAGAGCTTATGCAAAGCAAGGGCTCCCCAGAGTATGAGCAAGTCATGGGACGCATCCGTGGCATGAATGCCTTAAAAAATACTGGATCTGAATTCTGATGTCTAAGAACAAAATGCCGCCACAGCTTCTTGAGCACTTCAAGAAAAAAGAAGCCAAGAATGAAGATGGCACTGAGATGAACGATAAGGAGAAGCGTAAAGCTGCTCTTGATAAGGCACGTAAATACCAAGAACAGAAAAAGAAAAAGCCGAAAGAAAAATAAGTTAGTATTCAGTAACGTTCTGAATAACTCTTGTGCCCTCTTATCAGCACCTTGCGTATCGGCGCAATGCTCGTGCAGCGGCACGAAACCAAATCATTAAGCAGCCAAAGAATCTTGATGATTTAAAAAGGGCCCGTGAAGATTTTGGGTTCTTTTGTGAGTTTGTAGCAGATAAACCTCCGGCCAAGCACCACCAGGAATGGAATCGTCACTTTGTTACAGGTGAAGATAGTACCTGTCTGATTAAAATTGCTGGTCCCAACATTGACCTGTTGGCTCCCCGTGGTTCAGCTAAAAGTACAGTACTGGGTCTGTTAACCGCCTGGGCTATTGGCGTCCACACAGAAGCAAAGCTGCCGTTGCAAATTCTGTACTTGTCGTACACCGTGGACATTGCACGATCTAAATCTGCAACTATTAAACGGATCATTGAAAGTAAACGATATCAAGAAGTTTTTCCAACGGTACGGCTTCTAAAGAACGTAACAAGTAATGAGTATTGGTCTATTGACCACAAGTTTGCAGGCATTGATGTTACTGGTGATGAACAATTTACACTTTGCGCAGCAGGCCTAAAGGGTTCGGTGACCTCTAAGCGTTCACATCTGGTGATGATTGATGACGCTATTAAATCTGCCGCAGACATTGCAAACCCTGACATCAGAAAAATGATGCAGGACAACTGGAACGCGGTGATTGCTCCCACCATGTTTGAAGGGGCTCGTGCCATTTGTCTTGGTACTCGCTTCAGACATGATGACATTCACGCCACAACCTTCAATGAACAAAACAATTGGATGCAGATTGTTCTTTCTGCAATCCTTAATGATCCCAAGACTGGTGAAGAGGAGTCTTATTGGCCTGATATGTGGTCACTGGAGTACCTAAAAGAAAAGAAAAGGCAAGCACCTATTGCTTTTTCTTTCCAGTACATGAATAAAATCATTCGGCAAAACGAGTTGTCGCTTGCGCCCGAATTGATTGTCAAAGCTGAAATTTCTACTGAGTTTGATACGTTGGGGATTGGGGTTGACCTCTCTGCTGGAGTCAAAGAGAAGAACGATTACACAGTGATGATTCTTGGCGGACGCATCGAGGATCGTATTCATATTATTGATTACAGGCGTATCAGGGTCATGGGCAACCTTGAAAAACTTGATGCAATGAAAGAGCTTCTCAATGATTGGTCAATTGTTGGGAAAGATGATAATGGTAATTATTTCCCCACCTATTCAACATGTGATATTTGGTCTGAAGCTGTCCAGTATCAGGCCTCCCTGGAGGCTGACTTTAAACGTGTTTGTTTGAATGATGAAGGACTTTACAACTTAATTTGGCATCCCGTAAAAGGTTTTAGGGCAGACAAACTTGCTCGCTTTAGGGGAATTATGGGTATGTTTGAAGATCGAAAAATCATCTTCAATCGTTATCGTAATTTCACAAATTTATTTGAAGAGTTAACCAACTTTGGAGTCAGTGGTCACGACGACTGTGTTGACGCACTGGTCTGGTTAGTTACTGGTTTGGCACGAAAAGGACAACTCCATCTTGATTATTAAAGATTAAAATAATAGAAAAGCATTTTTAAAGTGGGCTCTGAAGTTTTAGCCCTGCTGTTGACAGCAAGTATCTCCGCAATCAGCGGTGGTAGTTGGGTAGCAAGTAGGATTTTAAATCGGTCATACGAACGGGTTCAGCAAGTACACACAATGTTAAACGCGCAGGAGAACAGGCTGGATAGCCTGGAGAATCAGCTGAATCGCCTGCCACTTGACTACGTGTTGAAGGTTGATTTCTTGAGAGAAATTCAAGAAATGCATGACAATTTTAAGCAAATCAACAATAAGCTTGATAAACTAATTGAAAAAATTCTAAGCAAATGAGCAGTTACGTTCTTGAGGTTCAAGAAGATGAGGAAGGTGATCAATTTATTACGTTTCCAGACGAGCTGATTGAACACTTAGGGTGGAAAGAGGGAGATATTTTGGATTGGGATGTGCGAGGTGAAAAAGTGTATTTGACCAAAGTTAATGATCCGGCTGGCTATCAAGTAATAGAAGAGTAAAATAAAAATAAGCAATATTCAGTCGCATGTTTTATACAGGGCAACGGGTGACAGGCGGTCTTCCCACGGGACTTGGTAACGAAAGTGGTTTGCTTGCTGGCAGCCCAGGATACTTCCCGTCTGATCGAGAAATTCAAGATCGTTTATATCGTTACGGGATGGACAATACTCCGGCAGGGCAGCAGATGAAGCAACGTATAGAGCAAATGCAGAAAACATTTCCAGCTAATTTGAGGTCAACTTCTCTCCCTGGGGGCATGCCCGCCATGGGTAACGCAGGTTTCTTTGCAGGACCTCAACTGGGCCAAGTCTCTCCAGAAGTCCCCGTTGGTTTTCAGAACAAATACGTTTCTTAAATCCTCTGCTAAACTGACAACAACAAGAGCAGGCAAATAGTTAATGGCTGTTGACGCTAAGGCTAGGCTTAAAGAAATTATTGACTCCTATCTCGAAAAAGATGGCGGATCGATGATTGACACTGGCGTCGTGGCAGCCCACCTCGCCCAAATGCGTCTCTTTGGCATTCGCCAAGGTGTTGAGTTTTTCCCAGCGCAAGATAACTTTGGAAATCAACGCAAAGACTTTATCGACCGTGTTGTTAAATACAACCAACTAGATACGCGCCTGGATTCAATCTGGGACTATTTTCTTTGTGATGGCCAGGGGCTTTTTTACATTCGTCCAACTCAATCCAATTACCGTCTCTATTACTTTCGTGAGCATGAATATCGGACTTATTACAACATTGATGGCGAGCTTGACGAAGTTGTAATCATCTATAGCTACAAAGTCCGCAAGGGTCTTGGCTTTCAGCAGGACATTGAAGCTGGTAATTTAACTGGTAAAGCTGGCATGGGCCAGCAAGGCACCAAGCGTTATATCAGGCTTTCCATCAAACGGAAAACAATCGAAGAAACTCACTCTGAAGGTGAAATTTCTTTTGATACACAGTACCAAGCAATTCCTGGTAAAACTAAAACGTTTAGGAACACGCTTGGTTTTATTCCTTGCGTTGAAATTTTTAACAACCCCAAGGGCTTTTCTACTGAAGGTGTTGGAGAGTTTGATGCGTTAGCAAATCACATTTGTACGCATGACGACATGGTCCGTACCATGCGTAAGAACGTTCAGTTTTTTGGTAATCCGACTTTACTTTCGTCTCGTCCAAAGACAGACTTAATGGAGTCTGGTACAGAAACCACGGTTCAGCGTCCTTCTATCGCAGCCAACTCTGGGTTCACCAGTATGGGTGCCCTGAGTCGGTCAACGTTTAAGTCTGATCCGATCAGTCGTGGTGTCGATGGACAGATCCGGGTTCCACGCGTCATTGCAAACCTGGAACCAAACGACCGTGTTGGTTACATCGTCCCAGATGCCATCACTGGCGACCAAAATTCTTTCGCACGTCAATACCGAGAAGAAATCCGTACTGCACTTGGTGGTGTAGACGAACTTTCAATTTCTGCAGGCGTTACCGCAACTGAGTACAAGTCACTGTTTGGACGTGTTTCTGCCACATCTAAGAAAAAAGCAATTGCAATTTACACTTACGGTATTTCTCGTTGTCTTGAATTAATTATTTACCAAGAGGAACGCCTGTTCCGCGAAACACTTGCCGCTGCTGCTGGAATTGAAAAGCCGTTAGAACTTCCAGAGACTGCAACAAGTGAAGAAGCTGCGATGTATTCAGAAGCTATGAATATGTTTGAGGACCAAGTAAAGCAGTTGATGATTGCTTCACTTAAGACTCAACAAGTTCCACCTGGTGTCCTGGGATTAATTCCTGATGGAGATGTCACAGTGTTGTGGCGGTGGATGGGACCCGTTTACGAAGATTCCACGCAAGACATCCTGAACAACTCTATTGTTGTTAGGAACCTTCAAGAATTAGGTGTTGATAGCATTGAAGCACTGAAATACCTCTTCCCGTCAAAAACGGATGAGGAAAGAGCCGAGATGTTATCTGGGTTCCCCTTCAGGATGGTGAACGAATTACAGGGTGCTTACTCTCAATTCGCTCGCCTAGTGGGAGGCATGATGCAGACCCCCCACCCGCAATCACCGGACTTACCGATGGCTGCGGATCCGAGATTGGATTTAACACCCTATCTGTATCGAACTTTAGAAGCTCTACAAAAGGAGATGAGTTATGCAGGACGCTACCGTCCAATCGATCCCACAGACGAGCCAAGCACCAGTGGCCGTAGCTCCCAGCAGCTACGTGGTGCCAGCGCAGGCGCCCAGCAGCTACCAAGCTCCGGCACCCCAGGCTTATCAGGTGGGTACGAGTTACCCCCAAGCGGTACCTCAGGCAGCCCCCAGCTACCAATCAGCCCCTACTCAGTACGCCCCCCAATCCCAACCGGCGGCGGACTCGGCGGGGAATCCGTGGGAATCGGCGTTCAACAAGGTGGTGAACCTGCTGAGCGCACCAGTGCAATCCCCGTTCCAGGGTCAACCCTCAGCGAATCCGACTCAGTTTACCCCGGCGAACTACGGTCTGGGCAGCAACCAAGTTACGCAACAATCGGCAGCGCCGACCTCGTATCTCAACCAGGGTTACTCGCCCAACTCTTCCCCAACCTACTTAGTGGGCTCCTCGGCGCAGGAAGCACACGCGGAAGTGAACAGCGCAATCGCGGATTATCTGGATCTGAGCCAGGAAAGCCGTCAGGTGATCGACGCGTTCGGGGTGGAAGCTCCCGCCGTACTAAATAACTATGCCCTCCAACTGGAAGGCATGCTGGACAGTGCTGTTGCCTGGGGCAACCAAGCCGCTGGTTTGATCACCGGTTATGCAAACTTTGCAGTCAATGAGCATCAGGAGAACCTGGCTTACAACGAGATTCTTACCAATCCCGATGTACTCAGCGATTACACCCTGAAGTTCTTTGGCCCCGAAGGTCCGTACCCCGTGTACGAAAGCGAAGAGCAACTGGAAACCCGTGGCTATCCCACTGGTGCCATTGAGCCCCAAATGGGTCAATTCCCTGCTCCTCCTGCGTCTGCTGCTCCTCAGCAACCCGAAAACTTCTGGGGTAGCTTCAATGAGTTGATGGCTCGTGACCCCCAGAATGCTTGGCGTGTTCTGAACCAGGCCCAGCCTCAAACCGTTGCTAACAAACTGTTTGTGATGGAGTGAGGCAGTGTTGAAACTTGCTGGTAAATATGCAAATTTAATCAGCAGAAATCCAGTAGCTTCTGCAGTGGCTGGCGGCCTTGGTGCCGCTGGCCTTGCTTCTTTGGGAAACATTGTTTCCGGTGAAGCTGCTGAAGAAGGACCTGCAAGATTAGGTATGGAGGCCTTAGGGTCTGGCGCTTTAGGTGCTGCTCTTGGAACACAGATTCCTGGCCTACGTGGAAGAGCCGCAACAGCCATGCGCAACATTGGGGCAGTAAGCCTTGAAAACCCAGGTGCAGTTGCTAGACGTGCAAAAATGTCACCAAGCGAAGTTCAAACTTCTGAGTTTGGTCGTGACATTTTAAATGCTGCTGTTCGTGCCGGAGAAGATCCCGCCAAATTAAGAAATGACCTTAAAACTTCTGCACGTCGCGGCCAGGCAGTTATTAATACTGCTGGCATTCCACTTGCTTTAACAGCCGCTGGTGGACTTGGCGGCATGCTTGGCGGCGGCGCTGCAAATGTTGGACAAATGGTAGGTATTCCCGGTTTACAGCAAGGAATGCCCGTTGATCCGGAATCTTATGGTTCCAGTAACTCTGCCGGCGCTCGCTACAAGACGCCGACTACGCAGTATATCTAATAAAAATTAGATCCTGCTAAACTTTATGTTAGATAAGACATAGTAATGTCTGAATCTTTCATCCGATAAAAACACTTCCTGCGACACTGGAGGATAAAACAAAGTGTTCATTGATAACGATTTTCCGAAGATTTTAGGTGCGGAACTCTATCGTCCCCACCCTGCCTACATCGCTGAGATGGCGGTTGAGCCCGTGGTTGTCCATGACTTCACCCGTCAGCCTGGTCAAACCGTTCAGTTAGACCGCTACAAGTTCTGGGGTACCCCTGGTACGAAGGATAGCCGCGAGCGTATTGCCGATCAAACCATCGGTACCGCTAACAGCCGTAACATCACCAAGGAGAAAGTCCTGGTGGTGCTTAAGGAATACACCGGTCCTGCGGACCCCGGCGATCCGACCCAGCCGAGCACCTTCAAGATTGCTCGCGAAACCCTGATTACCGCCCAGCGCCTGCTGCTGGACACCGGTAACCTCAACATGTTCCACCAGTCCATCGGTAGCCTGACGCTGCTTGATGACTATCGTCGGTGGCGTGACCGCGTCTTCATTGACGAGCTTGCCAAAGCCGAAGCCAATGGTGCCGCTGGTACCAGCCAAGGTGGTTACTATTTTGCCGGTGGCAAAGTTAAGGATTCCCAAGGCCGCGTCTCTTACACCACTGGTGAGTACGCCGCTCAAGTGCAGCAGTTCCAGGTGCGTACCGACCTGCTGACCGTTGTTAAGGACCTGCGTAAGCGCAACGTTCCGACCTATTCCGATGGTCTGTATCGTTGTATCTGCGATCCTACGTTCATGATGCACCTGCGTCGTGATCCGGACTTCCGTGAGATCGCTCGTTACGCTGGTAACCCGGGTCAAGGCATGTACATGGGTAACCCCATGATGCCTAACAACGCCAGCTTCTACATGGGCCCCCAAGCCGGCCAAGGTTATTTCCTTGCTGGTGAACCCGTGATGCCGACCGGCGTTCAGTTTGAAGGTGTGAAGTTCTTCGAGTCGACCAACTTCCCGACCAAGAACGTCAACGCTTCTTTCAACGCTTCTACCTACTCTTCCCAAGAAGTTGCCCAAGGTTACTTCTTTGGTCCTCAGGCAATCGGCGTTGGTATCGGCGGCCCGAACGCTCAAGTCCTCATTAACAATAACGATGACTTCAGCCGCTTCATCATCCTGATTTGGCAACTGTACGCCGGCTTTGAAATCCTTAACAAGGACTTCGTTACCACCGCGTTCAGCTTCGTGTCTGATGATGGCGACATCTGATCCCTTATATAAAACGGAGAAATAAATGACTTATTTGTCTTCTAAAAAAATCTACCCTGGTAACTGGGCAGAGCCGCTTAACGGCTGGTACAAGAACATTGATGACAACGGTAGCGGCGTAAATGATGCCTCTAAGGGTGGCCCCACTTCGGTGCTGGCTACCCCTGGTTATCGTTACTTCCAACAGCGTGGTTACGTTCCTGTGACCTGGGCCTCTGGTGAGCAAACCACCAAGGGTCAAACCATGAGCGTTATCGTTCCTTCCCCCTATCGGAATGACGATACCCGCACCGACATCACTGGTATGGTTGTGAGCGGTAACGCCACCCAGCCCATCTATGTGTATCGGGCTGCTGTTTCGGTTGCCTCTGGTTGGGGCGACGGTCGCGTGGCTTCTGGTGTGTATGCCTCCACCGGTAACACCATCACCTTTGCTACCGGCCTGGTGTCCAACTCGGGCGTTGGCGAAGCTGTTGCTCAAGCCAACCTGACCTCCACCGTTTCCGGTGGTGTGGACCTCGTCTACTTCGCTGGTGGTTCCCAGGGTCTGAGCGCCGCTCCTTTCCTGACCGCTACTGGTGCTGCAGGTGTTGCTGCTAACAACATCTACAAGACCCTCACTGGCGCCGCTACCTACCGTGTGCTGTCCCGTGACACCGTCACTGGCGTTGCCGCTTCCGGTGGTGTGTTCATCTCTGATGCTGACGTTGCCGCTGGCCGCACCGGTTACCTGGTTGTGGAAGTGTGCTACATCCAGCCGGATGAAGCTCCTGGCTACGAGGACATCGACGGCTACCTTCTTGGTCGCACTGTTAGCTGATTGAGGTAAACTAGGACCAGATAACACCTGGTCCTAGCATGCTCCTTTATCAACACAAAAAAACTGGTGCGCGAGTCAAGATTGTAAGCGAATGGGATAACGGCGATTGGTTCATGGTCGAAGATCAGGACGGTCGCCTTTATACCGCTTACAAGAATGAATTAACTCCTGATGAGCAAGCAACCAAAAAGGTTCAAACTCTTCAGGTAAAAGATAAGGCAGCAAAAGAAGAGCCCCGTACCTTCCCTCCTGAAACGCGCCTAAACATCAATTCGGCAACTGCTCAGATGATTGCCGATCACATCAAGGGTATTGGTTTAAAAACCGCTCGTGAAGTGAAAGATTTACAAATGTCTTTATCGGGTGAAAGATTCGCAAATCTAGAGCAGTTAAAGCAAATCAAAAGGGTTGATTGGGAAGCTGTCATTGCTGCAGACCTAATTCGCGTTTGATACTCATCTCCTAAGTGCCCCTGGGAAACCGGGGGTTTTTTAGTCTTAAAATTAAAAATAAAACGTAATATGGCGGGCCTTATCCCACTTGGCTCTGTTATTGATCCAAGCAAAGATATTTTTGCTACCACTGGCGCTCACCTGGACGTAAGGGTGATTCCTCAGTTTGGTGCGCAGAAAGGTAAAAAGATTGACCCCAAAAGTGCAAAAAGTTTACTGCAGAACATTTTAATAGGGCAAGACAAAAGGCCCTTAGTCCAACAGGTTGGTAATGAGTGGAAGTGGAATGCGCCCATTACTTCAGGCTTTGGTCCACGCTCTACCCCTACCGCAGGAGCCTCTTCTTATCACGAAGGCATTGACGTTGGTTTAGGTGCTGGAACACAACTCACATACAAAGGTGCAGGTACGTTCCAACCAAACAAAGGCTATGGGAGCCTGATGACAACCGATGCCCAAGGCCAGCCTTACGAGCTGAGGTTTCTTCACACGCAACCAGGCAAAGCTTCTTCTGTTCAAGGGGGTGCCCCGCAGCCTCCATCGCAGACAGCTGCAACACCCGAAGATTCAGCCAACAAACTATTAAAGATGTTGTTTGGTGAAAAAGAGAAACCTTCTTTAACTGATCAAATTATTGGTCAGGTATTAGAAGCCAAGCTTGCAAATCCAAGTCAACAATTTCTTGGAAATTACACTTCGTTATTAGGCAAGAATCCGTACGAAGAGTTTTTATTAGATCCAGCTAAGGCTGGAATCTACGGTTGATTACCTGCTTTTATAATTAAAAAATGAGGGAATTTTAAAGTGCATTTAGCTGACTTTGATAAGAGCAGGGTCAGGTATCACCTGGGCTATTTCACAGTTTCAGTTCCTGCGGGTGATTATGCCCGTTTGGAAGAAGCCATGAACACAGTTCCGGATTCTTTCTTTTACGACAAGATTGTTATTCAATTAGGTCGTTGTGATACTGCAGAAAAGAAAACTGAAGTAGCAACGTCTCCCTCTACTCGCCTTGAAAGTATTGCTGGGGACGTTGATCGTACAATTAGATCAAGCAATGCCAAAGAGGCATTAAAAGTTTGGGACGAGATTTATCTTTACGAAACCAATCGTTTAGCAAATATTCTTTACGTTCCAAACTACAAAGATCCTTTTCAAGCTCGTTATCGCTACGAAAGGTCAGGTGCTGAATTCATTCAGGCTTTACCAGGACCAGCAGATACAGCAGTTGGATCACGCATTTATTTACATGAGGTTTGGCGCTAATGGCTAGTGGTAAATGGGTAAATGTCCCTGGCAAAGGACGTAGGTTTTTAACTAGCGAAGGTGAGTATCGCTACGGTGATCCCAACGCACCATTGGCGCCTGCTGCTAGTGCAGTTAAAAATTTTTTTGGTGGTTTGTTTAACGCTCCTGCGCGGTTCTCTCCTGAGCAAATGCGAGGTTTAACAGCCCCTGGAATTGCACCCCAAGCTCCTCGTCCCAACAGCTCTAATTTAAACGGGATTCAAATGGGCAAGTATGGCCCTACCGATTGGAATCCTAGTGCTAACCCCTTAGCGGCCCCTCCAGCACCTGCATTACCTCCTGCAGAACGTGCCTATCAAAGCGCCAAAGCAGAAACAGCTGCGATGGTTGCAACGGATCCGTTGATGCAACAATGGAGTGCAGCTCAGCAAGCAAAAGATTATGCAACTGCTGATCAACTGGGTCAACAGATCTGGCAACAAAAATACGGTGGTACGCCCATGGGCCAGCCTGGTGGTGCAGTGGGTTCTTTCAACCCATTAATGCAAAAGACGTTTGGCTACCAAGCAGGAATGTCGCCTACTCAGATTTCACAAACAATCACAAACCCGTCGGCAATTCCCGTTGGCCCTGGTGAAGCCCCCTATCAAACTGGAGACTTAGGAACCCGCGCTTCATCAATTACTGGTTACAGCGCTGAAGATTACGGTATTACCCCTGAAATGATTGAAAAACTTAAAAATCAATCCCTCAGCCAGGCTCGAAAGTAACCGTTTGGTAAACTGTTATTACTTGGCACCATTTGCGGGTAAGCCCAGGCCAGCTGGATAACGAATCTTTTGATTCATGGATGCCAGCGTTGTCGCATTAAACCAATGACTCTTTGCCCTAATTTTGTTCGTCGCCTTGTTGCCAAGCTTAGTGTAATTCTTGCCCTTCAAGCAATCTTTACTCCCGCACTCAGGGCATCGTCAAATTGGGTAGGAGTATGAAGAAACTCCAACAGAAGAAATAAAACCAAAGAAGCCAATGAACGAAAAAGAGTTTTTACGGCAGTTTAGAAATAGTGCAGAAGGTAAAAAACTTCTTGAGACTATTTCCTTTGCTGAAGGAACTCGTCGTTCTAATCCAACGGATTCTTATCGTGTGATGTTTGGCGGGGGCCTTGCTCCTAGCCTTAAGGCACACCCCGATAAGGTGATTTCCAGCCCTGGTGGTTATTCCAGTGCCGCAGCAGGTCGTTATCAATTCCTCCCTGGTACCTGGCAATCCCAAGCATCACGTCTAGGGTTGTCTGGCTTTGGGCCAGAGGAGCAGGATATTGCAGCTCTTTCTCTTGCCAGGAATCGACTGATGCCCCTGGGCGGACTTTCCGTACTTCAGAAAGAAGGCTTAAGTTCCAGGGTGGCAGCAAAGCTTGCCCCTGAGTGGGCATCCTTTCCCACTGAGTCGGGTCGTAGTTATTACGGTCAACCTGTAAAACCTCTATCTGAATTGCAAAAGGTTTATCAAACCACCACAGGTCCCGCTGCTCCGGCTGCAGCACCTACTCCTGTACAACAGCAGGTTACCAAAGGCAACTCTTTGGCCGAAACACTTATTCAACAGTTGATTAAATCTCGGATTCCTGCAGTGTTACAGAACCGCAGCAGCCTAGCTTCCCCCGATGAATTGGTATCTTTTTCTAATTCGTTGATGCCAATGCCTGAAGATTATTTAAACCTCTTTGCGTAATGGCTTCTCTTAGAAACAGAGCTGATTATTTAGATGATTACACTCCTGGGGAGGCCTCAAGCCTCCTTGGAGGCAACCGTTATGCATCTTTTACTTCCTTACCGGGAAACCTTGGCGATCTTTCGGGACCAAACCGTAATACTTTTGCCGGCAGGATGTTTGACGCATTGAGTACTTTTAAATCTAAAAGTCAAGATCCTGCAGGCAACTTTGAACGCTTTTTATCTTTGTATCAAAACCCAGATGCACTGGTAGAAAAGAAGATGAAAGTTCCAGTGGGCTTTAACCAGGCCTATAGTCTTGGTGGCCTGCAGTAATAGGAGCAAAAGCTTTTTCCAAAGGCCAATTTTTATTTAATCGTTTTTGCATAGATTGAGGTGATATACCAACTTCTCTTGCCCAATCTGCAATACACATTGTTTTTCCGTTAAACGTATAAAGTCTTGTGGCGCGTTTCCCCCCGCGATTACGTGTCTGTTCTTTATGTGTAGCCCAACGGCAATTTTCTTTACAGTAATTTTTATCATTATCAATTCGCTCCAGTTCCATTTTTGGATCTGGCTTTAAACCCATATCATTTAAAAAATTTTTAAATTCAGACCAGGCGTGATCATAAGTTATACCCCGTCCGCCATAACGGTTATAGGATTCGTGCTTTGAGTTGTTGCAACGATTTTTCATTGCGCTCCAAGAGCTATATTCTGGTGTTTTATTTTTGTTTCCACCGTGCTTAAAAGAGCCACACGACTTCGAGCAAAACGTATACCCCCTATCGCGCAACCGTTTTTTATGCCAAGCCGCCGTATTGCCAACACGTGTGTAAAAAACACCACAACAGGCGCATTGAAAAGTTGTTTGTGCCATTAGAATAAAAGAAGTTTTCGGAGGCCCCTGTCAATCTACCAGAGACAGGGTGTTAAGTCAAATATCCAGTACTAGCACGAACAAGCAACCCGTATTTACGGATCGACCGTTATTTGATGTGGTGCGTGTCACCACCCAGACGGTTGGTAGTGCAACCACCAATACTTTATTTGTTCAAGGTGGACAAGCGCCATCAATTTTAGTGGACATGGACGCCACCTTAAGTGATGACAATAACAACGGTGGCGTTGTCGATTCCATTACTATTACGCGTAACGACTTTTATCGTGACGCTGATTACACGGTAAGTGCAGTAACGTCTGGAACTGCAATTTCATTAGTAAGTGGTCAGATTGTCAACGTTCAGTCAACAGGTGTTTTAACTGGTTCTGGAGCTGCAAGTGGTGTCGGGTACTACACGTATACGGGAGCTTCTGCTCTTGCGGGTGTTAACACGGCTTTACATTATTCTGGTGGCATTGCCAGTGGGTTTGTCTTTAATGGCATTGGCTATGGCTATCAGCCTGCGGTGACATTTGTCTTCTACCACACGCGCAACACAACTACGCCCATCCCTGGCTCCGGTGATTATCGCGTGTTGTTTGCAAAGACAGTTCCCGCTGATTCGCAAACGGTTGATTGTGGTGATTTAATGCCGCAACTTGCTGCGCCTAGTGTGCATGCAGGAAACACAAACGGGCTTGGCACAACTGCACCACTGCGCAACAAAGGTGTTTACCTGGAACGCGGCGACCGTATTTACGTTGGTGTATTTCCAGATGCTCCTAACATCTCTGGTTACACGGCAGGCGCACACATTATTGCTCAAGGCGGATTCTTCTAAGCCATGGCCGCAAAGCGTGGAAACACGTTTGGTGACTTTGGTGCTTCCACCATTGCACCACCTAATGGTGTAAAACCAATTACAACTGAATTTTCCAAGGGAAGTGTCCCTGATTCGTTATCTGCTGTAAATCGTGAATCAGCATGGACACGTTGGCGTCGTGGTTATGAGCTGGCAACGTCTTCTTCATATGACAACGACTACGAATATTCATTTAACTATTTCATCCCACTTCCGCCAGGAGTAGTTCCAATTACTGGAAACCTGCCTACAATCCCAGGTGTATTTAAAGGTTTCCCAACGTCAAATAAAGAGTTTGGCATGCATTGGGCCGGAGTGCGCGTTGCGGGTAGCTTGCGTATGGATAATATTCAGTTTGCAAAGGGCTCAACGAATAAATATTGGTTAGACGCACACAACGAAGATTACGAAAACGTCGGTTTGTTTTTTGATGATGAATTTGAAGTGGCCGGAGCGCCTGCTTATATTGAGTCAGTCACAGAAGACGATGACTTTTGGTATGTAAAAATTGGAGGCAATTGGAGCCAATCAAATCCATTGCCACCTCCTTTATACGTACCGATCCCTGGAATTCCTGGTGGATTAAAAGCAATTAACGGAGAAATTTTAGAAGATCGAATTATTACACAAGGTGGTATTCCTATCACCAGGGATACAATTGATCCCGCCACTCAAAAAAGATATGGGTACGTTCAAGCTGTCCTGGTAAACACAAACCCATTTACTGGCGTACTCACGTTGCGTAAGCGCGGATCCGTTG
>Ga0315909_10004909_pt1 | contig 15579 bp, 28 predicted proteins | sample LakEriMetagenome_11_FD_203527 | JGI IMG/M metagenome (GOLD analysis project Ga0315909, IMG submission 203527) | Freshwater fungal communities from buoy surface, Lake Erie, Ohio, United States - Buoy 2 MA125 | ecosystem: Environmental > Aquatic > Freshwater > Lake | place: USA: Lake Erie, Ohio...
GTCGAGCAGATTGACCGAGGATTGGATTATATATCATATCGCTATGGAACCCCATGTAAAGCATGGAAGTTTTGGCAAAAGAATAATTGGTACTAATGCCAAACTATGACTTCAAATGTGCATGTGGTTCTACTAGGGAAGTATTCATATATCATAAAGATTATGAAAAATACATTGTAAGATGTGATAAATGCTATCAACCGATGGAACGTGTATACACAGTGCCAGGAATTAAATTTAAAGGTCCTGGCTTTTATTCAACAGGAGGTTAGTATGGCTTATGGTAAATGTTGGATATGTAACTGCGAGATGAGTGGTGATAGCCAAACAATAGAAGGCAAGGTGAAATGTGATAAATGCGGATGGAACTCAGGCAAAGATGGGAGTTGGTAATGAAAAATTCTGACTGGGATATAGATTTACGTGATGGCGAGGCAGGTGAGTCTAAACTTGCTGACCTATTACTAATGGATACAATAGAAGTTAAAACAGATAGACGTTGGGTAGAGACAGGTAATCTCTTTATTGAAGAGTCATGTTTCTATCAAGGAAGTGGTCAATGGGAACCATCAGGACTGTCAGTAAGTAAGGCTACCCATTGGGCATTTATAATTGAGGGAAATGTAATCATAGTTACTAGGGAACATTTAATGAACGTAGTTATGGATTATGGTAGACCTATTGAGAATAAACAGTTACCTAATCAATCTAAAGGGCATCTCATAACCCCTGAGCAATTGATTAACTACGTTAGATTAAAGAATGATAAGTTTGATGAGGCTGGTGAAGCACATAAAAATCAGGTAGAACAGGGGTATCCTACTTGGTTAAAAAGCAGTTAATCTTCATCAGCCCCATCATTATTCCAATCTTCGTTTTGTTCCTCTACAATTTCGGACTCAAGATTATCGTCGACACTTTCTTCTTTATCTGGAAAGTCTTGGTCTAACCAAGGTTTGAAGCCACCAACTCTGGTTACGATTTTCTTGACAGCACGGTTATGGCGCATACGTACAGCATCTTCGCTGCCAATGCTCATCTCGGAAGCAATTGCGCCATAATCCATAGATTCAGCGTACTTGTAAAATAACACAGTCCTATCCTCTGTGCTAAGTTTACGGTACGCTTTATCTATTTCTATCATCATTACCATTAAGTTACCACCCTCAGCCGGTGCTGGTGGTTTACTAGGTCCACTTAAATTTAACTTATGGTTTACTCCATACTCACCACGAATTACTGCTGGCAATAATGCTTCAACCATATCTGCTTCATAATAAAATACATCAGATGTCTCATAGCCTAGTGACTTGGCTTTCCATCTTTGACAATAATCCAATGCATCATTACGTAATGAACGATAGATTAGATTCTTAGCATCCTTCTCACCAATAGATTCCCATTCAGTTAATTTATTAGGATGTTCTACAAACCATTGATATAAAGATTGTTTTATATCTTCTAGTTCTACCATATCATATTTTTTGTGGTACTCTGCGGATACCGCTACTACAATATAGTCCCACTTCTTTATCTTTTCCCAGTCCATTACTTCCACAACTTCCCATCAAATACAAATGAACCGTCCATATTTACTGGAACAAGATGAGGTATAACTTTATTTCCATCTACGTATAGCACACCAAATCCTTTATGCCAGGTAAATAATCCACCACGAATATATTTAGCAAACTTGAAGTCCATTAAACAACCAACTTCTAATCCCCAAATAGTTTTAGGATGTCCACCAAAATATGATTGGGTGTAATGTGTCAAACCCATTCTATGTGTATGTCCACAGACAACACTCATGCCTGCACGTTTTGCTAAACCAAGTGCAGTAGCACCAGCAGTAGGTTGGACATTACCTTCATCTCCGTGTAAAAGTAGCCAATTTGGGGCTAATTCATAGGGTTTTTCGTGGTATTTTATGCCTAAATTGTCCAGTTTTAGGAAGTTTTTTAACTCTAATTCCGGCAATCCAGCAAGTCCAGGTGCTCTCATTTTGATAGTATTAAACAATCTATCTGTATGATTACTACGAATCATATGTTTAATCTTTAATGATTCTAACACACGATAAGTTTCATCTCTATCTTGACCAATAGATTTTTCGTGTTCTAATTCTGTACCCTTACTCCATTTAGAAATAGTCTGCATATCCATTTCATCTCCGACTGATACGACTTCATCAGGCTTGTAAGATTTAATGAAGCGAGACAATACAGAGACTGCTTTTCTATCGTGATAAGGAACCTGTAAATCCGACACGCAGACTATAATCTTCATTTCTTTTTGGCTCTTCTCTTGTTTTCTAAGCCTACATTTTTCTTTTTAGATAGGACTCGTAGGTTTTTTATCCCATCTCTACCTTCACGACCACCATCATCTATGTGGTCTACTTCTTGATTACGTCTTAACTTTTTGCCAGTTGCCTTTTTGTAATCGTGTCTCGCCTTATTTGTAGATGTAGTTTCGGTGGTTCCGTCTTTTTTCTTACGCTTAATAACGTAAATTGGACGACCACCATTTTGCTTACTTCCTTTGTATGGTCCAAATATTTTCACGCTTTCTCCTTGATTATTTTGATTAATTTTTCTAATGAATTATTAATTTGCCACAGGCTGAATGCCATACCTTCTTGCCAAAATTCTATATTATGGTCGCTATTAAACGTTTCAAAGTTGTCACGTTCTTTTTCAGCCTTTGTCATACCTTCTTGCCATATAGATTTACTTATAGTCATGTTATTCCTATCTCAATAGTGCTGCTATTAAAGCCAGTAGGCTTGTTAGTTGTAATTGAAATGCAAACAGTAACTCTATCATTTATCCCACTGTCCTCTCAATACAAGCAATCCAATAATTGCATAGTTTGCCATGTCCTTGAAGGAATCCTCAAAAGACTCATGCTCTGGCGCCATATCTCTTATTGAATCGTACAGATTATTTATACGTGCTAACTTGTCGTGCATACGAACCCTTAATCCATTGATAGCACCACCTGGTGAATCGGATATGTTTTTAGGTCCGTAATCCTTATGTTTAGATAGCATTAAATCCAATAGTTCTTGGAATGTTTGACCTACTTCATATTCAAAAGTAGAGTTATTTTTCATCTTCGTCCTCCTTATACTTGTTTTCTTCATCTAATAAATCTATTAAATCTCTATCAAAAGAAGCCATTTGCTCATGGATTATCATATCTTCTATGAAGCGTTTCATTTGACCAGGGTTAGTTTCAGCGGCATAAAGAGTAGCGTATGTTGACTGGGTAATTTCTTTAATGTCTTCTGGTTTGTCTGCATAATTATACAAGCATCTCAACAGAGAACCTATCATGAGTTGATACCCATTAGGTAGTATTAACTTTGGGTCAAATGGTTCTTCACCAGAGTCATCTAGTAAATGGTCAGTTGCTTCAAATATGTTATCGAACTGTTGACCACATAGTTTGCACTTTGGTATCTTTTTAAATTTCATTTAATCCCATTTTTTCTTTGATGTAATTTGCTCCGTGTCTGACATAAGTGCTGTTAATGTCCTCGCCGTCTTCCATCTGGACGATAGTGACTGGTAGTTCCCTCGATAGGGACGTAGCAAATTCTTTTCCTGGCTGGTCTCCATCGGCAAAGACAAAGATTCTTTCGAAGTCTGCAAGTAATCTTGTATAGTGTCTCTTCCAAGAGTTTGCTCCAGGAACGCCAACACAGGGAATTCCAACCATGCTAGAAAGAGTAAGTGCGTCAATTTCGCCTTCACATATTCCAATATAATCTCCTGCTCTTTCTATATCTAATACGTTGTACATTTTAGTTTCTGCACCCGTCATGCCCATATACTTGGGTTCAACAGCAGGATTAAGAGAACGAAAACGCAAATCGACAACGCCAGTCTTGGTAATATACGGTATTGATAGTCGTCCTTGAAATGCTTCATGTCCAACATCAGGCTCTGCGACTACGCCTAATCGCGCCAGCCGTGCTGCTTCCCTTGTTATTCCCCTGCTTGCGAGGTAATCTTCCGCCAGAAAGATGCTTGCCGCGTACTTGGCCGTAGCCGAGTCCAGCAATTCCCTCTGCAAATGATTTTGCTTCACGAATGTCAATCCTTTCCTGCTTTGCTATTATCTGTAAACTGTTACCATTCATACCACAAGCGAAACAGTTAAAGATATTTTCTTTTGTATTAAAACTTGCCGAACTATGCGTGTCGTCGTGGAACGGACACTTGATATTAACTTGTCCAGATGTTCTAGTAAAGTTGGCACCATAGTGTCTGAGTACCACTACTATATCTGGTAAATCATCAACTAAAGACATCACCTAACCTTAGTACTAAATAAGAATCTGCTATTGATTTTCCTCTGGCTTTGATGATGACCGCCGGAAGAACTGCTTCCCTTTTAATTCCTCTTGCTTTCGCATAATTTGTTGCTTCAACCTGAGCCTCTTTGGTCCAACCAGAAAGGTCAATGCGACCTGATTGACCTGGCGCCTTGGCTTCGATGACTCCAACTGAACTAAAGAAGTCTGAGCGGATGACAATATCTCCTTCATCTCTAGCACCTGTTCTTGCAAGTCTCTCACTATCAAGTCCAATTCGTCTAAAATAATCTCGTAAGTCGGTTTCAAAGTTTGCTCCTCTAGCCTTGTGGCTTTTTCTAGTTGTCATGAATTCTCCGGTATATCTTCTACATACATGTACTCTGGGTTAAATGCTAACCAAGTCATAAGCGTTCCGCCAGCATCTGCTCTACCGTAGCGGTTCTTGACTGATGCCACGCCAAGCGATGTGCCCACCGTACCGAGTGTACATATGAGCGCAGGAAGTTGAGAGACCTTACCTTGGATTGCGCTTCTTGGCTGACAAGGATTCCCAGGAATTGCTTCAGAAGTGTGATGTAATACAACAATCGCAGCATTGGTGGCTCTAGCAAGATACTTTAACTCCTTCATTATCGCTCTCATAGAAGCGAACTCTTCACCACCATCTGTGGCTACATCCATTAAGTTATCTAAAATTATAAGTGTTGGTGCACAACCCCACAATTCTTCAAACGCCTGAACTTCTTCGTCGATATCTTGTAGGGTTGGCGATGATTCAAATGACCAGATTATATGACTGCCTTTTTGTAGGACTGCTCTAGTCCATCCAACATCAGTATTAAGTTTCTGTTCTACCTCTGTTTGATTTTTACCAGATATCATTGACGCTAGGCGCATAGCCATAGTGTGAGCATTGGTATCAGCGGAGATGTAAAGAGTCGGAACGTTGGTTTTCAATGCTAGTGCTAATGCAAGTGTTGATTTACCTGCACCGGGAGCACCAGCAAACATAGAAACTTCTGAACGCCGTATGATAATCTTGGACGCTTCAAATGATTTAAAACAAGAAGGTAGGGGTTCCCCTCCAATAGATGCTCTACCTACTGACCTTACTAAAGTACGCATTATTAGCCCCTACCTAATTGTTAAAACGGAAATGGTTCGTCTACTAATTTACTGGCTTGCATTGGTCCGCGCCCTGAGGCATTGGACACACCCACATTGCGTAAGGATTCCCCGTCTTGCTTGAGATTCCCGACTTGTACTTCCTTGCTCCATGCTGGCACGTTGGTGCTGATGTAGCGGATGGAGCCGATGCCTGGGGTGGAGTTGAGGACTGCGGAGGCTTTATGCTTGTAGTGGAACTGGGCGTCGATAAAGGGGCGGTATTACTTGCTCCCACCACCAACTTTTGTACTGCTGCAATTTGAGTAGCATAGTCGCCAATGCCCTCTAACAGTACGCTTAATTCATCAGCAGTATTTGCTCTGATGTTTATCATATCCCCACCAGGAGTCTTATATGATACTTGTAACTTCCAATCTTCTGCCATTTATCCTTCTTTCTTTGTAGAGAATTGACAATGAGCGGTGAGTCCGCACATGTACTGACAAGAGTTTGTGTTGGGCAAGAAAATACCTGCTTTCCTAGCCTTGTCAAAACCTTCAACTAGGAACTCCATTTTGTCGTACGTGTATTCCGACAAGTCAACCATATCTACAATGTTGCTAGCACGAGACATGTAATAATTACCCCAAATAGTTTGCTCATAAATTTCTTGACCAAAAGTAACTTCTAATCCCACTTTATAAAAGCCAAGTTGTAGAGTACTAGCAGGAGTATTTTTTGATGTCTTTAAATCAACTATTACTAATTGACCATCAACATCAAAAATTCTATCGATAACCATCTTAATCGGAACACCAGCAACTACTGGCATTAGTTCCAATTCTATTGCAGGTCTTCCATCAGGAGTAATCCAAATATTCCAATTAGGATTAGCCTTACGCCAGTTGATATAATCTTCAACCCACATAGGTCCAGCAGTTTGCCAAAATTTGGCATCTTCTTTGTTAGGTGACATCTTGGTAACTTTGCCACCGACACGAGCATTAGTTAAATCTATACCTTCAGATTCTTTAGCCCATGCTTGGTCCCACAGATATTGACTCATAGGTTTTCCCTATCATACATTTCGGTTGCTAAATGAAAAGCAGAACCGCCTACTGACCAAATAGACGGCTCCTCTTGCTTCTCAAGTAACCTACCCAAATAATATTGATATCCACAAGTCAAATATGTGCTAAAAGCACTGTAGGATATATGTTCTGGTAATGTATATTCTTCTAGTTTTATTGACATAGGATAATTATACCTAAAGTAGACATTTAGTGTGGAACCGTTGAATTAGTATCGGTACCACATAAATCTATTGGTAGGTGTATAATTGATATATATAATATATAATAAGACCCCGAAGGGGTCTATAATATAATATATAATAATATATCTAAGGAGTACTATGTCAGAAATCGTCAACAATACATTTTGGGCAGTATTTTATGGGTCTACTCTAGGAACCCTAACCGTATACCTAATCACATCCCTATTGGATGAGCACAGACAAAGAAAACATCGCAAAGAAATTGAACTCCTAATGGAGGAATGGGAAGACCTAGAAGACTAGCAAAACACGAGAATAAACGACAAAAGACCCCCCTTCCTAGTATCTCTACTGGGTCGGGGGGTTTTCGTGTCTTAAAACGGCCTTTAAAGGCTAATTAGGGGTATTTCTAGGCGCCTCTACCAAAGTCTTCTTCAGCACTATCTGCCCATTTAGCCAATGGACCAAATACGGCACCAATTGCAATGGCATATTGAGGGGCTAAATCAGCAGCCAAGGCTAGGCCAAGGGTGATTGCTGATGCTAATACTGCACGGCAGTAAGACTTGAAAGCCTTCTTCTGACGCTCTGTAATCTTGAACTTCATTTGTTCTCCTTCTTTGGTAGTGGCTTTACTGATGCCTTTACCTTGTTGAGTGTTGTTACTTTTCCCAGCCAAGGAAACCAAGGTGACGTATCGTTACCGCAGTTATCTTTGATGGAAATATGTAGATGTTTATTATGTTGATTTATTCCGGTGTACCTGGCTTCTCCATTTTTGGCTGACCAAATCTTACCAGTAAATATTAAATACTTAACTCGTTTATCTTCTTTTAATTTATCATATATTTCAAAGCAGTCAATACCGTTTTTTGGGTCATGAGTTAAGTCTACTGCATAACCTGTATTATGGTCTGAGTTAGGACTCTGTTTGAGATGAGCAGCAGATGGTAGCAGACCATCGCTGGCTTTCTTGCGCTTCGGTCTTAACGCCGTCGCTTGACGGAGAACAGCAATTGCAGCAGGTGTGGCTCTCTTGGCAACAGTTGTCATTTACTTTTTCCTTATCCATACTTGCCATCCTTTACGTATAATTTCTATTTCATCTTTATGTTTGTTCAACCAAGCATCTATTGCCGGCTTTGGATTTTTGTCTGTACCATCTGGATGGTCCCATTCATAATCATCAAATGCCATAATACCTTTAGGCTTTAATAAGTCCCAAGATAGGTCAGCATCTAATGTAACTGATTCCGGTAGATGGTCACCGTCAATATAAATAAAATCAAACTTAACTTCTCTGTGTTCTTTTAGCCAGTCACCACTAAATGCTTTATGTGATGCTACCTTTTTAGCATAAGGCTTTACTTGTTCCTTATATGCTTCTTGTATATCATCCCAGTCATAGATTGACTCGTGAGGTAGGTTGCCACACCAAGGGTCTATATCTACAAGTAATGATGTTGGGTCTGTAAGAATATTCTCTAGTAACCAAACAGATGCGTTGCCAGTAAAGACGCCTATCTGTAAGAACTTAAGATTCTTTTTGCCTTTGAACTCTGTTAATCCCACTTCAAAGTCATTGACTGTATTGTTATCGTAAAACCACTTTGGAAAGTTATCTGCCTTCATCCCCATTACTTTCTACTTCTGTATCAAAATTGTGTATAAGGTATCTACTTTTTGTTCTAGCCGATTAACCTGGTCTTTTACACTTGAGCCACCATTGGGGCGAAGTTCAGATAGATAGTGTTTAACTAAGTGACGTACTCCAACTGCTAGTGCGCCTAATAAAGTGGTTATGGCTACCGCTAAAGCAGCCCAATCATTTACTGTCATTATACTGTCCTAATCGTAATATCTACGACTCCTCCAAAGCCATCAAAGCGCTTGTCCGGTGGTGTCATTCGAGTGAAGTTTACTTGTTCAATAACCACCTGGCGAGATTCGCCAGATGTAATATCCTGCCAGGTAAGAACGTCTCCAGATTCTTCAACATCTTCAAGTGCTAGAATTCGAGCCATAGCCCTACCTTCATAACCAACTTGAGCATTGTATCTATCTGTTTCTACGTCAAAACAGTAAACAGGAAATCTCATAACTCGCTGACGTGGTGTAGCAATAGTAGCCTTTGCCTGGTAACCTTTAAATATAGGGCCTAAAGTATTGTCAGTATCTCTGTTTAGAATAAACTTATAGGCAACATATTCTTGTGCTGTTTCAGGAGATGAAGTTGCAACCTCAACTGCTGGTACATTTGCATCATATGTAATATGGTCATATTCAACACCATTTTTATCTACAGTTTCCATAGTTAAAGAACCTTTAGTAAACATTCCACGACCAAGTAAACGCTTAAAGTTTTTAGGCTCTAATGTTCCATATCTAATATACCCTGTGGTTATATATCCAGTAGACATCAATGTAGATGCTGCCTCTAGGTATGAATAACCAGGTTTGCCAACAAATCCAGTAGTCACTGCAGTGGATGCAATAGTTCCAGAAGTGGCAGTTGTATAAGAAATTGTATTTGTAGTTACTGAAGTAATAGTAAAATCACCATCTAGTGCTGCATCTACACCAATAACATATATCTTATCTCCAGCAACGTAGCCGTGTGCATTAGAGGTAATAGTTGCAGTAGTGCCAGTGCGTTCCTTGTTAGTTACAGATTTTTGGTCAACTGCTTCTGTGCAGAATGCAAGTCTATCTGTTTCTCCTAAAAATGCACAGGATGTAGTTTCTACTCCTGATACACCTGAGTAATATAAATCGTTTGCATAAGCAAAGCGTAGTGGTTCTATCTCATTACCAAGGTCAATACGGATAACTCCTGGCTCGCCATTCACGCTAGTTGCACACCAGACAAATCTGTCTCGTGCAGCAAAGTCATAGCAAGGCTGAGTAGTTTCCACAATTAGTGGACCATAGTTTATGGAGCCATCTTGGTCAGAGACAACTGCTGCACGGATTCCTTTGTTTGTCCCTATCATCATATAGCCTAAGTAGTAATAAATCTTATGAATCTTTTCGCCAACTGGCATCTCTGCTGCAGTAATGGCTGTAGTAAGGGTTGGCATAACACCAGATGTGTTAAGGGTAAATTTAAATATAAACGATTGTATACCACTAAATCCAGCAATATAAATAGCAGGACCAGATGCTGTAATAGAAGTAAAGATAATATCTGAATCAGAGTGTGTGTATACAGCGGCAGGTAATGAAGATGCTGATGTAGAGAACTCGTATATCTTATTATTAGCAGCCATAACAATGCGGTCTTTAACGTATTCCATAGTTGCATTAGTTACTGTAATACCAGCAGCAGTGAACAGCGGAGTTGCAGATGTAGAAGCATTACCGGTTAAAGATTTTTTATTTACTTCTAATTTTCCAGATGGACCAGTATCATTAGTTACCCAATAGGCATCTGTACCGTCATCACAGATTGCGTACACTTTATCATCTGAACCAGCATTAAAATCAATAAAGTGAGTTTCTGTACCAGCAGTATCAATCTTATCTACATCATATCCATCATGCAGTAGCACACCATTATTGTTGCCCCATTTAATAGAGCGTAGTTGTTGAAATGCACGACCATTAGATTCAACTGGACCTGTAGTTACGTGTCCAGTAACAACATCTTTTAATAAAGTTACTTGACCTTTAGTCCAGACATTAACGCCTTTGCTATCTGTAAAACGATACTGTATTGTTTCACCAGCAGATGGGTCATAAAAGTTAATTCCTGCACCACTATGAAATGACGATTGAGAACGAATCCACCAACCAGTAAGTGATTGCTCACCTGGTTCTACACCATTATCAAATTGGTCTTTACGATATGGAGCAGTTTGGCGAACATAAGGACGTGCATCACTAATAGCATAGATAAATGGAATTCCACCTACCGCTACATCATATGCAATATCTGTATTCTGCCATATTGCACCACTAGATACAATACCAACGTCAAAAGCAATGGCTCTAGCATTTCCACTAGAATCTCCACGACCTTCGGTTATATCACGACCAGCCACAGTGCTCCTTAATTAAGAAAGTAAAAGTTTTGCTTGCTCTTCTGTAATACCTAGTTGTGCTAGAACGGCTGCTTTAGCAGCAGCCTTTGCTTCGGCTTCGGCTTGTTTGGCTTGTTCTGCTGCTTCATCAATAGCCTGTTGAGCCAATTCTTCGGCATTAAGTTCACGCTCAACAGTTTCGCCTGTTTCACAGTTTACAATTAGTTTAGTCATTATGATAACCCATACAATCTAATAGAAGTATTTGAAAGATTAGTAATAGTGTCTGTTCCGCTACGCCTAACAATATTAATTGAAGTTATTGCAGTTGTATCATTAAAAAATCCACTATAATCATAGGCTCTCTTAGCAGTGCTTTGTGCATCATAATAAGAAAACCTTAAAAGAAAAGGTTTAACTCTAGTTGTAGATGCATAATTATCAATTTGTAACCAACCTTGAGACGCATTTGCGGGAGAAGTATTGCTAGCCCTTAAGCCAAAAGCATCATCGCCACAAAAAGTATTATTAGACCATTCTGTACCAGCAGTAGTATTGTCTACATATAATCCGCTATCAATATAATTACTAGCACTGCTAGAATTAAATCTTATGCCAAATCCACCGCCATTAGATGAATGATAAACACCTGACCAAATTAGAACCAATTGTTTGTAACTTCCACTAATTGAAGTAAAGTCAATTCCTGTATTAGCACTTGCAACTTGTTCTTGAATTAGAGTTAATCCACCACCTGAAGCAGTAGCCCATTTAAGTCCTGTAGCCTCTGCACTATCAGCAGTAAGTACTTGATTATTAGTTCCTACTCCTAATACTGCGGCATCATTAGTGGCACTACCTACAACAAGGTCTCCCTTGGCTGCTGGTGCTACCGAACTAGCCGTTGCTTTAGTTATTGGCATTAGTTACCTCCTAGTAGGATTCTTGCTTCTTCTTCTGTGATACCAAGACGGTTTAGTAGTGCTTGGCGTTGTGCCGCTTTGGCTTCTGCCTCGGCTTGCGTTGTTGCTGCTTTAGCCTTGGCTTCTGCATATTGAATTTCCAACTCATTAATTTCTTCAGGAGATAATTTAATTTGTTTAATTTCTCCTGTTTCAACATTATGTTCTATTCTAAACATTATGCACCCCAAACATAATAAGTTCCGCCAGCCCAAGTTCCGCCAGATTGTCTTAAATCAATAGTAGATATTGCTTCACTTTTTGTATAAATACCTTTGAAAGCATCAAATGCTTGGCCACCACCGCCTCTGAGATAGGTTGAATATATGTCAACATCCGTAAAGCCAGCATTTTTACAATTTGTTAATTTAACAACATGAACATTATTCACTGAAGTTCTATCAGTTGAACCTGCACCAGATAAATAAAAATCTGAATCATTAGAGGCTTGAGTAGTAGAGAAAGCGGTTCCATTGGTTTTTGCTCCGTAGGTGTTATGGTTAGTTGCTGTTGAATTTAATCTCATATAAACATTTCCATTAGCAGTGTTATTAGTGGTTCCATAGACAAAAATTAAAATATCCGTATAAGTTGATAATCCAGTTATTTGGGTTGATGCACCTGATAATGTTCCAGTTGCAATTTGTGCCATATTACCAGCACCAGCAGCGACTGCAGCCCACTTCAAACCAGTAGCGGTTGAACTGTCTGCAGTAAGTACTGTGTCATTGGCACCAACAGCAAGTCTGGCAACTGTATCAGCAGCAGTGGCTGCAATGATGTCACCCTTAGCATCTACAATATTAGGATTAATTGCAGAGCCAGATGTAATGTAGTCAGCGTGTGTATGCGGACCAGTACCTATAGGATACCAAACATTGTCTGTTGAGTCCCATACATACCCTGGTCTGGGGGTGTTTGAAATTGTTGCCAAGTTAGTTACCTTCCTTACTTAGTTAGTGCTGCAATTTCCTCGGCTGTTAGACCAAGGGCTGCTAACTTTGCGTTAGCGGATTCTTTTGCTGCTTGTGCTGCAGCCTTGTCTGTCTCTTCTTGTGCCTTCTGTACTGCGTACTCTGCAGCCATAGCCTCACGCTCTGCAATCTCTGCCTCGGTTAATGCAATCTCTTGCACCTCACCTGTTGAGCAATCTACTACGATTTTGTTAGTCATCATTTCTCCTTATGCGTTAGATATTCCATATAGATAAGCGGTTGAGTATTGGACAAAATTTCCTGTTTCAGGGTTAAGCGTTACAGTTGTAATTGCGGCTGTATTAGACCATAACCCAGCAGATAAGTTTTGCAATACAGTTGTAGCATTATTCTCGGTAGTGGAATCTACGGAATAAGATTTGTTTGTACTACCAGCGTAATTAGGAATATAAAATTCAACACTTCCAAATGTACTAGCAGTTGCACTTGAAGTAGGAACAAATGCTGAATATCTAGTACTACCTGAGGTAGTAGAGGCTGCTGCACCTGTTCCGTAAAGCATACGCCAAGTTAAATTAGAGGTAGAACTATTAAAATAAATTCCTAAATCTTCATATACATCACCAGTAATGCTATTCCTAGCAGATAATTTAACTACTAAATCTGTATATGTAGCAGGTATGGAAGTGAACTCTATTGTGCTAGCACCGCCTGAGCCTACTGTTACGGATGAAATTAGAGTATATGTAGTTGCCATTATTCCGCCTTAATTCCGTAAAGAGTAAGAGTCATACCTGAATTAAAGTTTCCTGTATTTGGAAAAATCAAAATACTGGTAATTGCTGAGGTTGAACGCCAAAGACCTACAAAAGCATCTGTCATAGATTGGTCGCCTAATCCACCACCTCTTGAAATGTGTGTCTTATATGTTGTGGTATTAGAATAGTTTTGGAAATACGCAATAATTGTTCCAGGGGCAGTAGTGGGTAAGGCAGCACTTATTCTAGTGTGATTTGTATTTGATGCCCTTTGTGATATTGCACCGCCCGAATAACCATTTATATTAGTATAAGAATAATTTGTTCCAGTATCGCTATTGTATTGAACTCTTATACTTCTATCTAATACTGAAGCAGAGCCGTTAATAACTAAAACTAAATCAGTATAAGAACCAGTAATAGAAGTAAATTCATAGGATGCAACGGCACTACCTAAAGTAGTTGTCGCTATCTTTTCATATGTTGCTGTCATTATGATTTTACTCCGTATAGGGCGAATTGGGAATATTCTTTCAAATTGCCTGTATTGGCAGTAAATGTTATTGATGTTATGGCGTTAGTATTACGCCAATTACCTGAACTAAAACATATAGTTTCATTATTTACTGAGGTGGTAGCATTATTTGTATCAAATCCATTTAATACTCTAACTGTTTTGTAAATATTAGTATTCTTGTATTCTAAAATATCTATAATGCCAGCGCTAAAAGAACTTGTATAAGCGCCATTTCCTAAACCATTTAATAAATATATATAAGTAGAAGAAGTACCACTGGTTGCTGACACGCTTGCGCCACCCGCATACATAGCGTGATAAGAATAATTAGACCCAGTGTCTGAATTAAACCTCATAAAACCATCAGTTGCACCACCATTAGTGGCTAAACAAATAAACCTAATTTGTAAATGTGTGTAATCGGCAGGTATAGAAGTAAATGATACGCTAGCACTTCCACCTGAGCCAACAGTTACAGTAGCAATAGATTCATAACTGTTAGGTACACCAAAAGTTCTTAGCCCACCATACCCTCTGGCTGAAGCACCTGCTAATGTCGTAATTAACGGCATTGTTTAATCCCCTCTTTAAGCAAACTTAGTCTGAGTTTCCAATACAGTAAATGTAGCAGATGCAGTCTTAATTATGGTGAATGAATAAGCATCAATTGCTGAAGCATTACCAGCACTAATTGCAGCAGGTACTTTAGGAGTAACTGTAGTGCCATCAATCTGTATTACGTTTGGATAGTAGGCTGTTGCACCATTAGTATTTAACCAGACTAAGGTAATTGCATCACCAGTAGCCATAACGGAATTTAATGAAGCACTGCTTGAATACCTAAAGTTTAATGTGTGGTTAGCAGTAGCATTTGATGTGTAGTACCAAACTGAAGCAGTAGATACATCAAAGTTAATTGTACCTGTAGCAGCAGAGGCTACTACGTTTACATCTTCTTCAATTCCTCTAACTACGGCATCAGTAATAATTGGTGCGGTTAAAGTTTTATTGGTTAATGTCTGAGCAGTAGTTAATGTTGCGTACTTGGCATCAGAAGCAGCCTGTGTATAGACATCTGCTATAGCAAGTACTGCGCTAGCAAACACCTCAATAATATCGCCTGTGATAGTAGCATCAGTTAATGTAATAGATGTACCATTGGTTGCTGTATAGTCATTACCACGAGATAGAAGCACACCATTGCGGTATACCTGCTCGTACCCTACTGTGTAAGATAATGCTAGAGAGTTATCATCATTTCCAGTTAGGCTTGTTGTACCACCAGTAGGAGCCTTTGACCAGCGAGTCAATGCTTGACCTACTACGCTGCCATCTGTATCTACCCAGATTTGTCCATCGCTAGGAGTTGATGGTTCTGATGGTTGTGCTAGAGAACCAGAAACAACTGCCCAAGAAGCAGTAGTTCCATCAGTAGTTAAGAACTTACCTGAGTTGCTTGTCTGACTTGGTAGTGCATCTACAGCACCCCAAGATGAAGTAGTTCCATCTGTTGTCAGATATTTGCCAGAGTTACCTGTTTGGCTAGGTACTACATACTGAGTTGAATCTGTAGCAACCAAAGTCTTGCTTGATGGAATTGTAGTTCCATTGATAGATGTAGCAGTTGCTACACCAAGCACTGGAGTAATAAGCGTTGGAGTATTATCCATTACAA
>Ga0315909_10004910_pt1 | contig 15578 bp, 24 predicted proteins | sample LakEriMetagenome_11_FD_203527 | JGI IMG/M metagenome (GOLD analysis project Ga0315909, IMG submission 203527) | Freshwater fungal communities from buoy surface, Lake Erie, Ohio, United States - Buoy 2 MA125 | ecosystem: Environmental > Aquatic > Freshwater > Lake | place: USA: Lake Erie, Ohio...
AAACAATGTCTGGTGGAGAAACATCTTTAAGTGGTACTGACAACAACTCTCTAGCGCTGAAGTACACACCAGGATACGAAAGCGTATTCATCAACGGTGTCCTACAAGTTCGTGGTTCAGACTACGTTGCTACAACTGGCACAACTGTTACAGGATTAACAGCGCTAACCGCCAGTGATGTAGTAATGGTTGAGTCCATCGTTGCTTACAGCGTTGGTGATACTTACACACAGTCACAGGTTGGTTCACTACTTGATGCCAAGAGTCCAGTAAGTACAACTGGGTTGGTGTTGTTGAATACCACTGCATTTACAGCGCAAGCAAGTGTTTCAATAGATAATGTCTTTACTTCTACATATAACTATTACCAGTTAGTTTTTGACTCTGTGTATTCTAGCGGAAGCCAAGCGATAAATCTTAGGGGTCGCATAAATCTTACTGACATTGCTGGTACGGCTTATGATTGCCCAGGAGTTACTTTAAGTAGGGCTGGAGCCTTTACAAATATTGGTGTTAATGGTGGTAGTGCCGCAAGAATTGGTACAACTAGTACAACAGACGATACATTTATTAACGCTGAATTTACAACAACAGGAAATAATTTATTTTTTAAGTTTTATGGATTTTCAGCCATAGATACATTTGCTTTTGGTGGCGGAAAAGTAGCAGGGGCTAATCCAATAACAGGTTTTACTGTCTATCCTGCAAGTGGAACTATGACAGGCACCATCAAAGTCTATGGATACAAGTAGGAGATTGACGTGACAAGAAGTAGAGAAATTGCCAGTCAAGGTGGATTGGTGTTGTTGAATACAACTACTTTTAGCGCACAATCAAGCGTTAGTTTTGATAATGTATTTAGTTCTGCTTACGATAACTACCGAATTATTGCTGCTCATACAAGTACGGTATCAGGTTCGGAAACAAGAATTAGATTAAGGGCTTCGGGAGCAGATAATACCAATTCAAATTATGCAAGTATGAATCAAAGATTGGGAGAAAATGGTACTTCCTACAATTTAACGGGTTATACAAGTTACGCACCTGTAAATAACAATAACGCTAATACTAACTCATTATCGTTTGATGTAATTAGTCCAAACAAAGCAGCAGATACCAACTTTTCAGGAACTGCAGTTGGTGTTATGAATACAGGTAGTTTTAATGCGGCTGGTGTTATTGGCGTTAAATTTGATGCAGATACAGTTTTTGATGGGTTTACAATATATTTTTCTTCAGGAACAATTACTGGAACTATCAAAGTATACGGATACAAATAGGAGTAATCATGGAAGAACTAAAAGCACTAATCGTTGATGCCGCTACAGGTGAGTCATACGAACGACCATTGACAGCGCAAGAGATTGCTGACCGTGAAGTCATGCAAGCAGAAGCAGTAGCACGACAGGCAGAACAAGATGCCAAGGCTGCTGCACGTGTATCAGCGCTAGAGAAACTATCAGCGCTAGGACTAACCGATGCTGAAGTAGGTGCCTTAGTTGGCTAAGAAGGCTAGAGTATACGACGGTACTGCGTGGCAAGAACTTGCCTCAGCGCAGACTGACTTAACTGCATACTCAACTACAGCGCAGATGAACACTGCTATTGCTGCCGTTCCAAAAGGTTTAACTTTAATAAATACAACCAGTTTTAGTGCAGTGGCAAGTCAAAATATTGCAAACGTATTTTCAGCAACTTATGACAGTTACTCTATTGTCTTTACTTTCTCTGGTTCAACAAGTGCAAAAGCAGCCTTTAGAGTTTCATCTAGTGGTTCACCAATTACTACTTCAACTTATGCTTTTAAAACAATTTTAAGTGGAACCAATAGCGATTCAGTTTTACAAACAAGAAGTCCTTCAACAACTTATATTGAAATTGGCGACATTACAAGTGCGGCTACTAGTGGTTATGTTGGCGGTTCAATGACGGTATCAAATCCTTTTACAGCGAATCGGACAGGAATTGCGGGAGTTTGTAATTCAGCGACAACTGGCGATGTATTTTTATCAGTTTTTGGTGGCGTTAATACCAACAATACTTCTTATGATGGGTTTGCTTTAACTTGTAGTACGGGAACTATAACTGGTTCGGTTTCAGTTTATGGATACAGCAAGTAATGGCTTGTAGAACAGGGTGCCCAACACAGGACTGTGAATCATACGCAGACTGCTGTAAGGGTGTAGCAATTAATAAGTCCTCACTACGCCCATAGGCTAGTGTGCTAGGATAATAGCATGGTTAAGATTGCAGTCTATGCTATAGCAAAGAATGAAGCAAAGCACGTTAAGAGATGGGTAGATGCTACCCAAGGTGCAGATGTCCGAATTGTCCTAGATACTGGGTCAGAAGATAACACCTATGACCTACTCCAGAAGTACCCCATAGAAGCCCACAGAGCCACGCTAAGCGACTTTAGGTTTGATGTGGCACGAAATATGGCACTAGATTTAGTACCATCTGACGTGGATATATGTGTCTCTCTAGATATGGACGAGATTCCAGACCCAGACTTCTTTGACCTACTTCGTAAGGCTTGGAAGCCTGACACTGGCAGGGCTTGGGTCATGTGGGACACAGGAAACATCTGGGCTAACAACAACCGTGTCCATGCTAGACATGGGTACAGGTGGAAGTATCCCTGCCACGAGGTTATCCAGTGTGAAGGTCCAGAAAAACTGGTAGTCGTTGAGACTTTAGTCAAGCATAAACCAGATGATAGTAAGCCACGCAGTGGCTATCTGTCACTGTTACAACTAGGACACAACGAAGACCCAACTGACCACCGCATGATTGTCTACCTAGCCCGTGAGTATTACTTCAAGGGTATGTGGCAAGAACTTATAGATGTGGGCAAGAAGTTGGAAGACATTCCTGGATGGAATGTTGAACGTGCTCAGACTTGGCGAGGCATAGGCGAAGCCTATTGCAAGTTAGGTAATGACCGTGAAGGTTTGCATTGGTACCAACGTAACGTTGAAGAAGCACCTAACGACCTAGAGGCTTGGATGCCATTAGCGTTCTACTATTACGAACGTAAGATGTGGAACCACTGCTACCAAGCAGCAATTAAAGTAACTGAACTTTCCCTTGAGTCACATAACCATTATGTGGCTGACCAATCAATGCCATGGAGAATGTACGACCTGCTATCCATAGCGTGCTGGAACCTAGGTAAGAAGGGTTCCGCTAAAAAGTATGCACGTAAAGCGGTTGAACTAAACCCAGAGGATGAACGTCTAGTTAAAAACTATCAGTTCATTATGACACAGACGGTAAAGGATTACAAGGATGGCTTGTAGAAGCGGATGTCCAACTCAAGACCATGACTCTTGGGGAGATTGCCTAAGGGCATCTAACATACAGATGGCTACTGGAGATGCTAATGGCAGTCTAGTTAGCAATGGTTGGACCAATAAGAAATGGAACAACGAACTAAGTTTATACCGTGAAGCCCGTAAGCAAGGGATTCAACCAGAAGGAACTTCCACAGCACAAATTCGTAAGGCTATGGATGTAAGCGACAAGACAGGACACGCATATGGCTCCGCTCTCTAAGAAGAAAGCAACCAAGAAGGTTGCGAAAGTAATGAAGGAATACAAGGCTGGCACCTTGCACTCTGGCAAGGGTGGACCTATTGTCAAGTCTCGTAAGCAAGCCGTTGCTATCGCAATGAGCGAAGCAAAGATGGCTAAGAAGAAGGGCAAGAAATAATGTGTGCTAACTGTGGATGCAATCACATCAACTACCAACACGAAATGCCTAAGATGCCAGGTTCTTACAAGGGCATTGACAAAGTAGATTACAACATGCCGAAGGTACCAGCAGTTCCTGCTATGCCACGGACAACCAAGAAGGGTAAATAATATGCCAGGTCAACGTCAAATTGGTGGCGGTAAAGGTAACGGCGGAGGTATGCGTAGTGGTGGTGGTGTAGTTAAGAACATCAAGAACTCACCTGCTGCTAAGGACCTAAAGAAAGTTACTAGCAACCCTAAGGCAAAGACGGCTGCTGCTGTAGTTGGAACTGTCGCTGTTGGAAAAGCAGCACGTGACAAGGCTAACAGGAACGAAAAGGTTTACCGTCAGAACATGAAGAAAAAAGGAAAGTAGCATGGCGATGAAAAAAGAATCTGGCAGTAAGAAGCCAATGTCAATGGTGGTAAAAGCAAAGCCAATGCAGAACTCAGATAAGAGCCGAAAGCCTAAAACTCCTGGTAGTTCAAAGTCAATGGTACTAGATAATACAAAGCCAAAAAGCGCTGCAAAGCCAGCGGTAATAGACAGCAAAAAACCAAAAAGCATGCTAGAGCCAAGGGCAAAGATAAATACAAAGAAGAAGTTTAAGTAACATGGCAGTCAAGAAGGACCCACGTTTAGCACGTGCAGGTGTTTCTGGCTTCAACAAGCCAAAGCGTACACCTGGACATCCAACAAAGTCACACGTAGTTGTGGCTAAAGAAGGCACACAGGTTAAGACCATTCGTTTTGGACAACAAGGTGTGACGGGTGATAGACAACCTACCGCAAGACAGGCTTCGTTTAAAGCCCGTCACGCCAAAAACATTGCTAAGGGCAAGATGTCCGCAGCATACTGGGCAGATAAGGTTAAATGGTAATGGCAACATTCGGTTCTATGACTGACGAGGTTGTACGTAAACTTGCAGGGTTTACGCTACGTCAAGACCGTCAGACACATCTCACTGCTGCAGCAAATGCGACAGCAACAAGCATCACTGTTGCCTCTGCACAGAACATCTCTAGCGGTATCATCCAGATTGATGATGAACTTATCTATGTAGATTCTTATGACCGTAACAGTGGTGTGCTTAGCATCCCACCATATGGTCGTGGCTACAACGGTACATCCGCTGCTACGCACCAGAATGGTGCACGTGTAATTGTATCTCCTACCTTCCCATCTGTGGATGTTAAGAGTGCAATCAATGAAACCCTTGAGGCTACGTTCCCAGACCTATACACCACTGGTACACATACCTTCTCGTTCTCTCCATCAATATCAACTTACGCTTTGCCTGATGAAGTGGAGACTGTCCTTGGAGTATCTTATCAAACTACTGGTCCTACTAAAGAATGGCTTCCTGTTCGTGGTTATCGGGTTGACCCTATGGCTAACGTTGATACTTTCAATAGTCGCAATAGTATTACTTTGCTATCTGGTGTTGAGTCTGGTCGCACTGTTCAAATTTTCTATACCGCTGCTCCTGCCGTAATGGATGCAGACGATGATGACTTTGAAATTGTTACTGGTCTGCCTTCGTCTTGCAAGGATGTAATCATTCTTGGTGCTACTGCACGTCTAGCATCCTTCATTGACCCAGGTCGTTTGACCTTTGGTTCTGCTGAGTCTGACCAACAGTCACAAATTGCTGGTCGTTCCTATGGTGCTGGTACTAACGCATCTAAATACTTACTCGCTCTTTACGACAAGCGCCTTGCAGAAGAATCACGCAAGTTAAATGACCGTAATCCAATCCGCATCCACTTCACCCGATAGGTAAACCATGGCACGCAATTACTCTTCCATCTCTGAGCCAAAGACATTAGCAGCAGACATAGATAATGCTGCAACGCAGATGACTCTCAACAACGTTACTAACCTACCTAGTCCACCGTATGTACTTGTAATAAGTCCAGACACCAGTAGCGAAGAAGTTGTTCTTGTTACCACTGACCAGACTGGTGTAACTGCACCAACTGTTAAGATAAGTCGTGCCATTGAAACTGGTGCCTCTGCTGTGCCACACACTAATGGTGTTGAAGTTCGTCACATGATTGTAGGTTCTGACCTACAGGTTGTACATGACCATTTCAGTAATGACAGTGTATCTGCTGGTACTGCACATGGTGCTACTGGTGGTGTTGTTGGTCGTACCAATACACAGACACTAACCAATAAGACCTTAACAAGTCCAGTTATTACTAGTCCTGCAATTACTGGTGGTACAGTTAACGGTGGAGCAGCATTGACTGTAGATTCCACTGAACTTAATTATGTAGATGGTGTTACTTCTTCTATTCAAACACAGATTACCAACATAGCAAGTGTACCTACTGGCTCGGTTAGTATGTGGGTTACTGGCACCGCTCCAACTGGTTGGTTGTTGTGTCAAGGACAGGCTGTAAGTCGCACTACATATGCAACATTGTTTGGTGTAATCAGTACAACTTATGGAGTTGGAGATAATTCAACTACATTTAATCTACCTGACCTACGTGGTCGTGTACCTATGGGTGCTGGTACTGGTCGTAACGTTGCTGACAGTGCTAACTTAACTGCACGTACACTTGGTGCAAAGATATCAGATGCTGAAACTCATACACTTACTACTGCAGAAATGCCAGCACACACTCATGATTTAAGTCCTGGTCAAATTGTTGGTACTGGTTCTGGTGGTACAAATGCTTACTCTCCACTTGGAAATAATCCACAAACTGCTACGACTATCACATCAACTGGTGGTGGTGGAGCACACAATAACACACAGCCATCCACTGTAATTAACTTCATTATCAAATTCTAAGGAGCATAAGTGCCAACTTATGACATTACAGAAGATGTCCCGATTGACCTTGCTGTCCCATCAACTGAATCAACCTTTGAGTTAACTGATACAGCATACGATATTGTTATTGATGACCTACCTTTCATCGTTAAGGTAAGTAACCAAGACCCATACCGCCGTGAGACTGCTCCATACAAAAAGGAACAGTTTGATAACAGCACCGAACCAGGTGAGCAATCGCTTACTGGTTGGTGGCTACGTTCACAGACATCATGGCACAACGGTGCAGGTATCTCGTTCTATGAACCAGGTACTGACTACCAGAATGTAAGCCATAGGTTTAACGATAGCCGTGGTATTGACGTATGGACTATTGGTGAGGCAACACTTCTTCCAGAAGTTGTTGACGTTTACACTGGTAATAACTTAATCAATGCTGCCGTTGGTAGCGATGGTACAACAGATGTACTTGTATCTGGTGACTCAGTTGGTGCACTAAAGAAGATTACCTTCAGTGGTGACAGTGCCGCAACTGCTACAGCGTACACAATCTCAACTCATACTGCCTATCCGTTTAGTTCTGTAACTACTGATGGTACAAACTACTACGCTACCTGCCCTCGTGCTATCCACACTGGTCCTATTGGTAGCGACTCTGATGTACTTGCATTTAAGTTTAGTAACTCTGACATAACTAATACCTTCATTAAGTACGTTAAAGGTTATGTCCTACTTGGGCTTAGACAGTCAATCTACAACATAAGCATTGTTCCTAGCGGTGCAAGCAGAACAACATCAAGTCATGGTCATAGTAGTGGAACCGATACTTTACCATTAACTTTAAAGACACACATTAATCCTAACTGGATTTGGAATGACGCAACCGCTGGTCCTAATGCTATCTACATGTCTGGCAACGCTGGTAACAACGGTGAAATCTGGCAAGTTCTATTTGATGAAGCAACAAACTCCATTGATATGCCAGGTGCAACTATGGTTGTGTCCCTACCTGATGGTGAAACTGTTAACGCAATCCATTACTACCTAGGCGTACTAGCCGTTGGTACAAGTAGAGGACTACGTATCTGTCCAATCAATGGTAATGGTCAAGTTGCTATTGGTCCATTGCTTTATGAAAACGGATACTACCCAGTAAGTGGATTCACTGAAGAGGGTAACTACATCTATGCAGCAACTAAGGCTGATAACGAAGATGCAAGCAACACTCATGCTTGTTTAATTCGTGTAGATTTATCTGCTCAGTTTGATGATGGAACCTATGCGTTTGCCCATGACCTTGAGTACCGTAGTTCTGTCAATGAAGCCTACGTAATTAGCAATAAGGCTTTGACGAGTAACGTTGCTACTCTAACAACTAACGTTGCACATGACTTCAATGTTGGCAATACAGTTACAGTCTCTGGTGTTGATGCTACGTTCAACGGAACATACACCGTTACAGCAGTTACATCTACAACATTCTCCTATGCAAAGACAGCAACCAACGTTACCTCGGTAGCGTCAAGTGGTTCAGTATCTGAGACAGCAAGTGACAGTGAAGCAACAGAAGTTTATAGTGTAAACAATCGCATTGTTATGGTTGTTGAAGAAGATGAAGGCACAAATACTGGTGAACTTCATATTGAAAGTGCAACACTTAAGCGTGACACTGGCTGGTTACAAACTGGAAAGATTCGTTACGGTACTATTGAACCTAAGTTCTTTAGATACATCAACGTCCAGTGTACCACTGGTCAAGGTGACACCATCGTTGTATCAACTATTGACAAGAACGGTTTAGAGAACTCTATCGTTACCTTGTCTGAGGGTCTAAGTAATCAAGATGTTCTTATTGTTACTCCATCTACTAAGCAAGAGTACATGGCATTTAAGTTTACGTTTAACAACGTAACCGATGACCAAGACCTGCCAGTAATGGAGGCTTACCAGATTAAGTCTACACCTGCTACTCGCCGTCAGCGTATGTACCAGTACCCACTGTCATGCTATGACAATGAGATGGACAAGTTCAGTGCTGTCTTTGGCTACACAGGTCGTGCAATGGAATACATCCAACGTATTGAAGCCATTGAAGAGACAGGCAAGTTTGTTAACGTAACTGACTACCGCACTGGTGAGCAGTATCAAGGTGTAATTGAAGAGGTTCGTTTCACTAACGAATCTTCCCCAGATAAGAACAACAACGGCTTCGGTGGCTTGTTGTTAGTAACAGTTAGGAAACTATAAATGAGTAAGAAGCAAATCAAAGACATCTCAGGTCGCATGGTGGCTGTAGTTATTGCATCCGTTATGGGTACCCTTGGTGCTGGTGCACTACTTGGTATTGATACTTGGAAGTCTGCTGCACTAGCAGCAATCATGGGTGTTGCAGTTGTATCAGAATCCCTAGCCCGTGGTTACCTCGGTGATGGCAAACTTGATGACAAAGAAATAAACGACTCATTTGCTAAGGCTAACGAGAAGAAGTCTAAGTAGTAATTGAAAAGGAAACTCCGCTTAGGGATTGTTTCTTTTATTGTAGGTTCGTTAATGCTGACATCACCAGCAGATGCGAACGTGGTGTGTAACACATACACATACACTGGTGATGATGACTCTGCTTTTGCAGCCAATCTACCATTCACTCTCTCACTAGGTAGCACGGAATACAGCAATGTATTCGTGTCAACTAACGGTACATTAACCTTCGGTCAACCTGACGGTGCGTACTGGGACTATCCACAAACCCCATCAGTATCTGTTGCAGGGTATGACTGGGTTAGTTTCGGTGAGGGTGCATACCTGTCGTTTGGTTCTACCGAGAATACGTTTTGTGCTGAGTGGTCTGTAAGACCATTCCCACAATCAACTGGTGAACTAACACAGATTAGATTAGTCATCAACCGCAGTGCTGATGGTGGTTGGCACGGTGAAGTGGTCACCTTTGGGTGGACACCAGCCAACTTAAGACGTGGCATTAGGTTTGAACAGGGTCAACCTGTTGTACCTATAGCAGCAGCGTTTGATGTTAATGGTGGTGTACCTGTAGAGGTACTACCTGCTCCAGTACCATCATCGTTTACTGAACCGCCTGTCGTACCAACGCCAGAACCTACGCAGACTGTAGAACCTGAGCCAGTCCCAAGTATTGAACCAACTCTGGACCCAGAGCCAACGCCAATACCTGAGCCTACTCAAAGTGAATCACCATCTCCAGAGCCTACTACAGAACCAGCCCCCGTTGTAATTGTCGCTGAACCTACACCGTCCCCTTCCCAGGAAAGTGTCGTGCCAGTACCTGAGCCAGAGCCAACCCTAACGGTTGAGCCTGACCCTTCCCCCACTCCTACAGAAACTCCAACCCCTGAAATAGTCCCCGAAGAAACCCCAGAACCACAGCCTACAATAGCGATTGCTGCCCCTGTAAGCCCCGTAGAGGAGTTTCTAGCCCAGGTTGATATAGAACTACCAACCTACCTAGAATCTGTTCCTGGAGCCGTACAGATTGCTGCCGCAGCGGAGGCAATTATGGCTATCGGAAGTGACATGACACCTGAAGAGAGAGAAGAATCTCAAGGTGTCGTAGTGGCTGCAGTTATCGTAGGTCAGTTAGCCCAAGTCAGGAGACTTAAGTAGTTGTTTAAACGGCTAAAGAAATATTTAAAAGAAATTACGGCTGAGACATACACCTTGGTCGGACTCGGCATTGCTTACTTTACGTTAGACGGCAGCGCTAAGAAGGTTACAGGAGTGCTAATCATAGTTGGCTTTATTCTGTGGCTCATAACTATCCCCCTAAGAGAAGAGGATGAAGACTAATGGCTTCACCAATGCAAGATAAAAAGTACAAGGTCACGACACCCTTCGGAGTTGCAGGGAAACGCTGGTCCTCTGGTCGCCACGAAGGAGTGGACTACGCTGCACCAGTAGGTGCCATTGTTGTCGCACCATGCGATGGCAAGGTAGTTCTAGTTGGTCAGGTATGGGGTGCTGCTTTCGGACAGCACTCAGTCCTTCTAAAGGTTGAAGGTGGACACCTTCTTTTTGCTCACCTATCCTCTTACAAAGTCAAGGTCGGACAGAATCTTAAGGCTGGAGACTTCATCGGTAAGGTTGGTAAAGAAGGAAACGTCACAGGTCCTCACTTACACATGGAACTACAGGCAGGACCACGCTGGAAAAAGGGTGGCGGTCTAGACCCTAAGGCTATCATCGGTGGAGCCGAGAAACCAGCAACACCAGAGGCTTAATTGCTTCACAAGATAGTAGCGATATCTCTAAGCACTGCTCTTGTTCTTGTGTTGTCCTCATCACAGGTTGATGCAAGTGCAAGTAAGTTAAAGAAAGACGAGAGCACGGTATCACTACGCACCAATAAGTGGACTGACGTTCCATTTAGTGGTGGGGATTCCTTCACCGTAAACGGTGAGAGAACCCTATGGGTTTCACAGTTGCACATGCAGTGCCAGAAGAAACCACGTTACGTCAAGATGCGACTGGCTCGTCATCTACCCGATGGTAAGTTGGACACAACTGGTACTACAACCTATGCATACCCAAAAGGTATAAAGGTGTGGAACGGTACGTTGCTCTGGGAAACCAAGAGTATCTACCCTATGACTGTCCAATATAAAATCATGGGTGGCAGTGGATGTACCTCATCCAACCGCCAGTTCAAGTGGTGGCAACCTGGTGAACCCTTCCCAGAAGAAGTCCCCACGGACGTAACACAATAAAGAAAACCCCCCAAGGAGCAATCCAAGGGGGGCTTTTTTTATTTGTGCTGGCAGTAGCAACCAATATAATTACACTTGGCATGTAGCATTGTAGATACCTGCTTCATGTTTATCTTGCTTGCATCTCCTGCATCACGGCAGTTCTTGCATATCATCTGTTACCTCCTCGTTATCTTCATCCTTGAATGGTGCAAAGCCACCAAGTTTCCTGACTATCTTGTTCAGTGCACGGTTAGCAGCCATAGCCGTAGCCTTAGGCGATGGTCGCTCACTGTTAGTATCCTCATGCAACTGTGTTGAGTCTACATCTTGAGCATAGAACAAGAAAACAAGGTTCTGTTCCACCTCATCTAGTTGCTCAAATGCACGGCGGATGTCAGCACCATAAGCCATCCAGTCACCAGACTCTGATGGAGCCTTGGTGCTACGACCCATGTTAGTCATTGCTGTTTCTAGTTTCTCCCAGTTGTCCGTAAGGACACCAGGAATAAGCATCTTAACAAAGTCTTTGCTGTACCAGAAGTTATCCATTGCATTGTAGCCCTCGGCTACTGCCTTCTCCTTGACACAGTAGTCAAGAGCAGCGTTGCGTAGGGACTTAGCAATCAACTTGTCGCAAGACTTCTGGTCTTGCTCAGCCTTCCACCTAGCAATGTTGTTAGGGTGTTGGGCAAACCATAGCCATAGTTCCTGCTCAATGTCAGCACGTTCCACCATGTTGTACTTGTTACGGTACTCACTGGCAATCTGTTGCACCATGTCATAGTATTCTGTGACTTGTTCTTCTTGTAGTCTGCGGATACGCATGGCATCTTCTACTTGGTTACACACTATTTACCCCACACCTTTCCATCAACAACAAACGTGCCGTCCTTGTGGATAGGTATAAGTTTAGGTGTAACCTTTTGTCCGTCAATGTAAAGCACACCGATAGCCTGTTGCCAGTTGGCAATGCCACCCTTTAGGTAAGATGCTTTCTTCTGGTCCATTAGGTTGCCTACTTCAAGTCCCCAAATGGTACGGGTAGACACACCTGATACAGATTCGGTGTAGTGCAGTAGTCCTGCTCTATGTGTATGACCACATACTACGGACATACCAGTCTTCTTAGCCAAACCAAGGGCTGTCTGCCCACCAGTTTGATTCACAGAACCTTCATCGCCATGCAAGAGTAACCACTTAGGTGCCACTTCCCACGGCTTGCTGTGGTAGGTGATACCTAGTTCTTTTAGGCGGAGGAAGTTCTCTAACTCAAACTCAGGGGCACCCATCAAACCTGGTGCACGCTTCATAATGGTGTTGTATAAACGGTCAGTGTGGTTACTACGTGTCATGTGTGTAACCTGCAGGTCTTCTAGAACCTGCACAGTTGCATCACGGTCACGACCAATGCTACGTTCATACTCCATTGGTGTGCCCATAGACCAGCGACTGATAGTTTGCATGTCCATCTCATCACCAACGGATACCACATCATCAGGCTTGAAAGCCTTGATGAACTTGGCTACGTTAGCAACTGCTCGCTTGTCATGGTAGGGAACTTGCAGGTCACTAACAATTACTTTAACCTTCATGGTTAATCCTTTGGTTTGGGGAAAGTGCCATCAAGAATCATCATACCGATAACTCCGTAGTTGGCAATATCCACGAACGTATCCCTCAGCGATTCGTTCTCAGGCTTAGCACCTGACTGAATAAGGTTTACTAACCGTGACATCTTGTCATATAGCCGTACCTGTAGCCCATTAAGTGGTCCACCTGGTGCGTTCTGTATGTTGTTAGGACCATAGTCATTCTGTTTCTTGATTAAGATGTCAGATAATTCTTCATAGATATCCCATGAATCCTGCTCAAAATCTGTTGGATACATGTCATCCCATGCGGTGAAGGTAACACATGCTTCGCATATGCAGTCATCATCTACCTCAAAGGCATCCTTGTTATCTCCAATGCCAAGGTCTCCCCTGACTCGGTTAAGCCAACCTTGGAAATCAGCAAGCCCATTTCCGAAAGCCTCCCAATCAGAAAGGTTATCTCTTCTTGAGTGAACATAGTCATCCCATTCATCCTTCATGTGGCTCATGCTGATACCTTGCTCCTTAGATAGTCGTACCCTTGTGATAGGTACATTGAATTAACATCTTCACCGTCTGGCATCTGTAGTGTTACTACTGACGAGAGTTCTTTTGCGAGGTTCTTTGCGAAGTCCGACCCTGGTTGGTCACCGTCAGCAAAAACATAGACCGTCTCAAAGTCTTGGAGGATGCGTGAGTAATGTTTCTTCCACGAGTTCGCACCAGGTACACCCACAGCAGGGATGCCACACTTATAGTGCAAAGTAATCGCATCAATCTCACCTTCACATACCGCAATGTAATCTCCTGCTGATTGTAGTGCTGTTACGTTGTATAAACGGGTAGAAGTCCCTGGTAAACCCATGTATTTGGGTTCGCTGTTGTCCATGCTACGGAACCTAATGTCAACCACACCTGTTGGTGTGATGTACGGGATAACCAAGCGACCAATGTATGCCTCGTGACTAGGTAGAGGTTCTGCGACTACTCCGAGGTGGGCTGTAGCCCCGTCTTCTAGAGATAATCCCCTCTTTGCTAGGTACCCTTCTGCCAGATGAATGTTTGCCTTGTATGTTGCTGTGGCTTTCGCCAGTGATTGTTTCTGCGATTGTGATAGCCTCACGAAATCCCACTCCTTCTTTCTCCATAATAATTTTATAAGTATCACCCTTGACTCCGCAAGCATGACACACGAATATGTTTTCTGTTGTGTTGACACTAGCAGATGCAGTGCCATCCTCGTGAATCGGACATCTAATCTTTTGCCAGCCCCATGTTTCACGTATGTTTGTTGCACCGTAGTGTTCAAGCACAGGTTGAATGCTGTGCTTATCCATTATCTATCCGCCAACCATACTGTTACTATTGCAAATACTAGTATTATGGAAAATACTCCACCAAATGTTTGTATTATTTCTAGCATTAGTATCCTGCTTCCTCCAGTAGTTTAAACCACTCAGACACTGGCATAGTAGCGTACCACTTGCCAACATCTAAGGTGCCTGTCTTCTTGTGTATGACAACGCCTGTCTCAGCCTTGTCGTTAGCCATCTCAACTTCTAACTCTTTCAACCACATAGATAACTTCATCTCCTTGTGGTTCTTTACCTCTATAACAACAGCAGGTAAGCCAGCAATGTCACCACGGTCATTGACCCCATTAAGCGCACGTCTTTCCACATGTTTACGTCCCTTGCTTATCAGCCAATTAACTACGGCAGTCTCAGCAGACGTACCCTTTATCTTGCTCTTATTCATATCTGATTCCGTCCGCTATCATAGAGAACTGTAGTTGTTCTGCGACCCACTCTAGTGCACTGCACGCCTCATGTAAGTCTTGCTCACAGAAGTCATCACCGATATCACGGATGACCCTGATGATTTCATAGAAGGACACGTACTGCTCACCGTCATAGAACACACGGGATATGTGTCTGCCTTCCACCTAGTAATCATCTCTGTCCATATATAAAAGTAATGCAAGTACTGCTATAAGTCCAAGGACTATCAACCATTCCATTAGTCAGCCCTCTCATAAACATGTACATCCCATAGTAAAGATACATCAAGCGCACGCTTCTCGGGATAGACCTGTTTACCCATACTCCAAGCGTACCAACCAGGTGCCCAACCTGTAATCTCTACAATCCCAAGCGTGTCTGCTCCCATGTAAGCCTGAAATATATCGCACTGTTGTTCAGATTCTTTTACTGGCATAGGGTTTTTCTTGTCTCTTACCCTGCGAACTTCAATGTTTCTACCAACATCTGGTGCTAGTGATGCTTGCTTGTGTTCAGATGGTAGCCAGTATGCACCATTCCAAGATTGGTTAAGATGTAAACTTACTGCTAACTCACAAGCACACGCTGCTATGTTAGCGGTCAAGTCATCTTGTAACACATCATGGTTCATATAGTCTGGCTTGTCCCTTACCTTGGCACCAGCGTTAAGAGATGTACGTTTCTCTCCAGCATCCTGTGCCCACCTTAGTTGCCATGGTGTTAGTTGAACAATCATCTCTGTTCTTCTAGGTCTGCAATGAACATATATTCTGGCAGGAATTGCAACCACACTGGGCTATTACCCGAAGGGTCAGCCTTACCATAACGGTTCTTGACACTGGCAACACCAAGCATTCCGTCTTGTTGTCCCACCGTAAGAATGAGGGCTGGTAGTTGGTTAACCATTCCTTGGACTGCTGACCTAGGCTGACATGGCGTACCAGAATATCCTTCTTTAG
>Ga0315909_10004915_pt1 | contig 15563 bp, 20 predicted proteins | sample LakEriMetagenome_11_FD_203527 | JGI IMG/M metagenome (GOLD analysis project Ga0315909, IMG submission 203527) | Freshwater fungal communities from buoy surface, Lake Erie, Ohio, United States - Buoy 2 MA125 | ecosystem: Environmental > Aquatic > Freshwater > Lake | place: USA: Lake Erie, Ohio...
ACCATTTCATCGGCTTCACTTTCATCGCTTTCGCTTTCATTATCATAAGTTTTAATATTGCTTTCATCTTCATCAATAATTAATTTTTCAGTAATAGGGCTATTTTCAAGTTTTTCTATATTTTCCAAACTATTATTAAACATATAATTAAACATATTAAAGGCATCCTCTAAAAATTTATAATTATATAAAATGTCTTTATTAGTTAAATCACTTTTACTTTTTTTATTTTCAATATATTCTTTTAGTTGATTATAATAACTTGTTGATATATCTTTAATAAATGTTTTATCCTTGTATTTAATTTCTTTTTCAAGTTGTTTAATATTTAATTTATTAGTTTCAATCTCTAATTTAATTTTTAATTTATTTTGTTTGTCTTTAATGGTTCTTGTAATGTAATTAATTTCATTACGTATAATATTAGCTTCGTAAGGTCTAATATCCAAACCATATGGGGAGTTATAAGTAGTAGTATTAATAATTTTAGTATATAAAATTAAATTATTACTTAACTCAATAATATTTAAATCCTCAATAGATTCAGCCGGCATAATTGCTTTTTCGTCTTCATCATCTCCAAGGGTTGAAACATCAATATCCTCAACGTATAATTTAATATGATTTAAAATTAAATTTAGTCGGGTATAAAAAATTTTATTTTCTTCGGCATATTCTTCCATTCTGCGTCTATCATCATTTAAAAACTCGGTTATAATATTATAATTTTTACGGTTGCTTATATAATATTTTGTTCTTTCTTGCGCCATGCTTATCAATTTTAAGTTTGCTTTAATCCTAAAAAGTAATAAATCCCTAATTTTAATAAGTTCGTCAAAGTGGCTTGCGTGTTCGTTTTCTTGTGTTGAAATCATGTTCATATATTAATGTTATATATTAATATTATATATTAATATTATTTCTTTATACCATTTTTACTCGTCAAATTTTTTTTAATGTGGTTTCTAAGGCTATTTTAAATTTATTATCTAAATATTTGACGCTTGATTTATATTTGTATATATTATTTTTTTGTTTCATTTTATGTTTAATTGAATTAAATAAAAGTTCCAAAGAATTATAAATAATGGTTAGGTTATCGGGATTTAAAAAATAATTCTCACCAAAATAATTTAATATAATATTATCGTATCTATTACGCCATATACTTTTAATTATGACGCATTTATCATTTAAAATTAAACAAAAATTAGAACCTTCATTTATTTTAAACATAATGTTTAAGGCTTTTGACAATTTTATGTCCGTGATATATTTTATTAGACTCATATATTATATAAATTGATTTATAAAATATATTTTAGTTATTATCATCATTATTTTTACTTTTATTTTTTGAGTAATCTAATAAGTTTTTATATTGTTCTACTATGCTGTTATGTTCATCATTTCCCTTAATTGTTTCTTTAGGTTGTATTCCATAAATGACATATTGATTATTAATATCTTTTTTATTAAGACCCTTAGTTTTAATTTTAGATTCATAGCCTTTAGTCTCCAATTCTGTAAAAACTCTTGATTTATCAATAGTGACACCATTTTCAAAGCAATATTGTCTATAAGCATTGAAAAACTCGGATCGCTTAACACAATATTCATTAATAATTGCTTCATCATCATTTTTAATTATAAAAAATTTATCAATAAAATATTTTAACTTATCCATATTTCCTATATATTTTTCCTTATCTTCAATAATTTCTTTAGGTTGTTCAATCATTACTAATCTTTTACCATTTTTATCTTTTTGATTATACCAATTAAAACAACCAATACATAAATAACTAAAAAAATCATTTATTCCCTCTTGAGTATTTAATAATTTATTAATAAAATCAGGGTCAGCTTCTTTATAATGAACATTTTTTTTTTCAATTTCTTTTTTATGATTTTCAATAAATGAAACTTTTAAGGCTATATAGTGATTACGCTTCATTAAAGCGGTGTGATCGGGATTTGCACTATCTTTTTTAGAAACACTATATATTGTATTAGTTCCAATAATTAATTTTGTTAAAAACATATGCTCATCACCTTCTTTTTTATAAATTTCTCTACATTTAATAGGATCCCCGCCTGTTATTTGTTTAATTAAAGATGTATTTAAAATATTATCTTCATCAGTTTCACTAAAATATGCGCATCTAATTTTCATAATAGACATTAAAGAAGATTCGTGAGACGTTTCGTTCTTTTGTTTAAAAATGACGTTTTTATTTACTGAGGAACAAAAAGTAGAAGTTAAAATTTTTTTCATTAAACTAAATAAAGTTGATTTGCCATTATATCCGGCTTGTCCTAATAATGATATAAAAAGCTTGCTTGATATTTCCCCTGATAAACAATAACCAAAAAGCATTTGTAAATATTTAGTTTTAATATTATCTTTATCATCTTTAAATAATGATTTAAAAAACTTTTCAGCATAAATTGATTTAAAATTTTTACCTAAAAAATTAACAGGGCATTCAACCGTAAAAAGATCTTCTTTTGTTCTCTCACGCGTTTCTAACGTGTTTAATTCAATTACTAAACCATTTAAAATAGGAAGTAAATTTTTATTTTTATAATCTAAATCATCAGAAAAATTATTATTGAAACATTTTTTTTTAAATAAAACAATAATATCTTTATATATGCTTGTTCCTTCTAATCTTAATTTAACTTTATTTAATGCCTTTTCAATTTTTTCTAATTTGCTTTCTTTTAATCCATCTTTCTTAAAACTATTTTTAATTTTTTTAAAAATATATGATAATATTTCCATAAATTCCCCTATTAATATTTCAGTATCATAAATAATATCCCATAATTTTGTGTCATAATTCCATAAATAAAACGTTTTTTTAATTGAATCATACACAATATCACCATCATAATAATTAATTAATATTTTAGATGATCCTTTTGTTCCATTAAATATATCTTTTTTATATTCCTCAATTTGTTCTAAACTAATACTTTTAACCATTTTATATATATATCTTATTATATAAAATATTTCTTTATACTAAGTTTTAAATAAGTATTTTTTTATAGTAAAATAATTAAAATTATAATAATTATACTTTTAATTTTTAAAGTAAAATTATTAATGATGGTTATATCATTTTTATATTATTACATTTTTTTAATAATTTTTATTTTTTATAATTATTGATACATATATCATTTTTATATAATTTATGTAAAAAAGTGATTTTTTCTTAAACTTTATCTTTCTATATAGATCTATCTATATTATTATAATATACTTTTATATATATATTTTACTTATTTACTTAATTTATTATGGTTATATCATTTTTGAGATTTTTTTCTTATTTTTTTTAGTAAAGTTTTACTTTTTTTCAGCCCTTTAAAAGGGTCAATGGTAGTGTAAAGGGAGCCTTAGATGCTATTTTTTTCATAAAAAATAGTAAATAAGCCTTAGACAAAATAGCCATTTATAAATGGTCATATTGTCTAAGTCATAACAAAATGACCATTTTAATATGGCTATTTTGTCTAAGGCTTATTTACTATTTTTTATGAAAAAAATAGCATCTAAGGCTCCCTTTACACTACCATTGACACTTTTTAAAAGTAAAGAAATAAAGAAAAAAATAAAGAAAGAAAAAAATAAAAAAGAAAAAATAAGAAAAAAAAAAGAGATAAAGCAGGCTATAAAAAAAACAATAAAAAACGGGTTTGACGTAAAAAACAAAGTATATAAGGGGGTAGCCTTAATAAAATATATACCCGTAGAAAAGAATATAAAATTACAAAAATATATAAGAAAATTTCAAAACGCATTTTTAAACTTAAAGAAATAAAATATATAGTAAATTGTAAAAGAACATCTTTTATATATGACTCTTAAAATTATAATATTTTTGGGATTGTCTTTATAAATTATAAGTTGTTTTTTTATGCCGTTAAAAATTGTTATTTATGTGGAAGTTTATAATGATGGGGAGCAATGGCAGATCAAAAAAAATGAAATCAAAAAATAGGTTAAAATCTATTTTTCTATTAATGATAATAGCACTGATTTAAAAATATATAATTGATAATAATGGCTATAGCTATGCTATTTTTTAAAAATGGTATAAAGAAATAATAATATAATAATATATGTAAGTAATATTATTAAATAATAAATAATGAAAATAATTATATTTAAAATAACAAATTTATTAAACAATATGGCATATATTGAAACAAAAATTTATAAAGATACAAAACTTAATATAAAAAATTACGCATCAAATAATTTTAAACAAATTATTAAAGAGGTAGGATTTAATAATTTTAATATAGGAGTATTAGAGATATATGACTTTGAATCAAATGATATTAATATAATTAATGATCCCGAAGTTCAATTAAAAAAAAATAATTATATTAAATTATTTAAAACCGATATAAATGGATATAACAACAATAATTATAATAAAAGTTTTAAACCTGAAAAAAATAAAATTAATATTTTTTATTTATTTAAAATTACTAATATATTAAATAATATGGCTTATATTGGTTTAACATCAAGAAAAAATAAAATTCAAAATAATGATATATTGGCTTTATCAAATGAACAACTAAAAAATATTATTGATAAAGAAGGATCCGATCATTTTAAATTAGAGGTATTAAGAGAATATCAACACAAAGATCTTATTGATGTTAATGACGAAGAATTATTATTAAAAAAAGTTAAATATATAAATAAATATGATACTTTTAATAATGGTTATAATAATTATATACCATTCAAACATAATTTTAAATAATAGTAATAAATTTGACTTAAAAGAATAAATTAATATATTAATATATAACATATAATAATATAATGGAACTACCCGATCACACGATTAAAACATTTGAACAAAAATTTAAAGATACAACCATCAAGAATATTAAAGCTTCAATGAAACGAATATTTTTAAATGTTTTTGAGTTAGATGAATTTGATATAAAAATATTGGTTAAAGAAAGAGAAAAGGTTTTTAATTATATAACCGATCAAACTATAACAAGTCAAAAGACTTTAATTAGTCATTATTTAAATGTTATTGAAACATATAAAATTAATGAAATTATTTACAATGAAATTAAAGAGGTTTATCAATCAATAGTTAAATATGTTGATCAAAAAAGGGGATATATTAAACCTACACAAGATGAATTAAATAACAAAATAACCCTTGAGGAAATTAATAAAATTAGGTTAAAATTTCAAAAAAAATTAACTGATACTTATGATCATTATAATGATCAAGCGTATATGCTATTAAGTTTATATTATTATCTTCCACCTTTGAGAAGTCAAGATTATTTAACAACTTATATAACAAGACGATCTAATAATCCTTATGTTTATTCTAATTGTATTGATTTAGAAAAAAAAGAATGGAAGATAAGAAAATATAAAACGGATGCTTATCATGGCGATAGAACTATCCCTATTCCTGATGAATTATATATAATTTTAAAGAATTATTTAAAAAAGAAAAAATACCCTTTATTATTATCTAAATTATCTAATCTTGATGAACCTATCTCAACTCAATATTTTAACTATTATAATAAAAATATATTTAGAAGGGATATATCAACAAGTGAATTGCGTAAAAGTTATGTATCTAATTTAGGGGATATACCTTATAAAGAAAGAGAATTAATAGCTTTTAGAATGGGGCACACTTTAACAACTCAATTAAGGACTTATTCAAAATATTCAAAAAATATTACAGAAAGTAATATTTAAAAATTTGATAAAGAATGAATATTAAATTTTCTTGGTAATTTATTTTTTATTTTGCTATTACTTAATAAATTTGATGTAATAGAAACCGGATCGCCATAAACATTTTTTAAAGTTGTTGTTTTAATTCCTCTTGCTTGTTTTTTTGTTGGCATTATTGCTTGTTTTATATCTCTACCTATTGATAATGGACTATAACCAGCATTATAAGCGACCGTTTTATCAATATTTCTTTTTTTAGCTATATATATTCCTTGGGAACCGCCTAATGAATGGGAATAATTAGACAATTTATAATCTTTATATTTATCAATAATTATATCAGTTTGTTTTAAAGTATTTTTAAATCTATTGCTTTTGCTTTCAGTTCCGGTCAATATATGAAAATCAGCGAGAAGATCTTTAGGGTTATTAATATTAGTCCCTCTATAAGATGTTTTAACATTTTTATTTTTTGTATCAACATAGACCGAGACATTTTTGGTAGAAGTTGTAGGATCATATTTATAAGTTCCGATTGTTTCTTTTCTTTCTTTTTCTTTTTTATAAGAACTTTTTGCGATTTGTTTATTAATTTTTGAATCCATTTTTATATAATATATAATATATAATATAAATTAGATGGCACAATATAGAGGAAAATTACTACATTTAAAAGAAACCGACGAAAATTTTATAACATATGATGATATTAACTTAGTCAAATATAATAGCTTAGGTTTATCATATTTATTTTATGGCTATCAACAAGGGGGCGCACTTATTACACCTCAACCTTATTCTAATGCAGATCCGGTAACATGCTTTGGAGGTAAATTTTTTAATTTATTATTATTTGATATTAATGATGATTTCTTTGAATTATATCAAACAATAGAAGAGGAATCATCAACATATTATAATGGATCAGGAGATTTACAACCTTTACAAGTAGATAGCTCACCAGATTTTAAAATATTAGGTTTTAATAATAATATATATAAATCTAATCATTTTGGGATATTTGAAATTAATTTTAACGGTAATTTACGTTTTACAAATGTGTCAATCAGTTCAACTTTATATATACATGTTGGAACAGTTGAGGAAATATTGAACTTATCAGATCTTGAATATACACAAAAAGCCTTATATAGTTATATATTTACGGCTACAAGTATAAATAATCTACCCGTATCAATTAATAAAACACTTAAATTAAATTTAGGAGACGAATTACTCACAACAGATAGGGAAATACATGTTTTATTTAGTATAAGAACAGCTTTTGACACTTTAGAAGCACAAGTCAATTTTGCACCTAATACACTTTTATTTAATTGTAAATTAGTTGATATTGTAAAAATACCAGAAATTATACCATAAATTATAACATAATATATAAATGGCTACTTTTAGAGGTAAATTATTAAAGTTATCTACAATTAATGAAAATAAATTGATACATGGAGACGCGATATCCGGTGAAGTTGATATTGGGCTATTGGATCTTAATGATACAACAGAAACAACATATACAGGAAAAGCCGGCACAATTGTTTCTATAAATGATGATGAAGACGGGTTTATTTTTAAAACACTACCAGAACAAGAAATACAGGAAAAGGTATTTGGAATTTTTAAATATACGGATTATCTTCCTGACTTGTCTCAACCTTATTATTCTATTACAGGAAATAAAGCGGGCGGGGGTAATAATGGTATATGGATAAGATTTGGCGATAATATTGATACGAATATGCCGGTGGGTGGGCCCGCTAATTGCGCATTTAATGGAGTTGATAAACCGACATTAACATTAAATAATAAATTATCATATAATGAAGCCGGCGCACAATTTATAATTGATAAAAGTTTTAATACAAGAATTAAAATAAGTTGGTATGGATTAGTAAGACCATTTGATGATACAGAATCAAATTTAGATGGTAAAATTTTAAATATAAATTTTGGGGTAGGTTTTAATAATAATCAACCAGATGACGATCCGACATTTGGACCCGGTGGATCATGGTGTTCAACTAATATTAATTTGAAAGGTGATGCCGGTAAATTAATAAGATATCAAACACAATTTTATGGTAGTCATGTTTTTATTAATGAAGGTGTAGGGGATCCGGCAGCAGATACGACAATTCAGTTTTATTCATCAATGTCCGATTGTGGAAACGATCCGGCAGTATTATATAATTATAGAATATCACAATTATATATAATATTTGAGGAATTATAATATATTAAAATGTATTAATATAATATAATAAATGAGTGAAAGAATTAAAATAACACCTAAAACTACCGATGATGATTTTATTGAACCTATTGAACCTATTATAAAAAAAAAGGTAGTTAGAAAAAAAAAAGATGATGAAACAAATAATATTATAAAAGTAAAAGAAATTATAAAAGAAGTTAAAGTTGAAAACCCCGAAACATTAGAAAAATTAAAAATGATTGAAAATGAATTATCAAGAGTAAAACAAGAATCTGAACAAATAAAAAGCTTTAATAATAACTTGGTCAATAAAGTTAAAAAATTACATAACGAGGGGGCAGAATCATATGAGTATAAGTCATTTTCATCAAAAAAAGATATATTTAACTTATTAAAAAAATAATCTATTTATTTAAACATTTATTTTTATGCCTTGCTATATTTGACCTACTAATATTAGTTTTACATTTATCACATTCAATTAACTCTTTTTTTTTATTTAAAAAATATTCATGCTTATCTATATAATTTTCTTTTGATGTTCTTGATGGCATTCTTGTATTATATCCATTATCTATAGAATCAAATTTTTTAATATAATATTTTTCTTTTCTTTTTAATTGTTCATTGGTTATATTATAATATGTTTTAATTAAACAAATATTAAATTGATTAGAACCATATAAATTCATTGCTTTATATAATTTATAATGTTTCTTTTTAGTTTTATTACAATTATATATATGTTGGTTAAATCTTTTTTTTATATTATTAATTGTTGATCCTATATATAAAAAATCATTTTCATTATTTTCAATCATATAAATATATGCTTTAGAGTGTTGGGTCATTTATAAAATAATATAGTTTATAATATTTTATAATAGCGCATTATTTTTTTTTTAAATCTTTATTTATCTTTTTAATCTTTTCTTTTAAATCCTCAATAGTAGATATATATTTTTTAATTTTATTACTAATGATCCTACCATCTTCTTTCAATTCTATTAAATCATTTTTTAATTTTTTTCTTTTTTTATCTTTTTCTTTTGTTGTTTCATATTGTTCTAATTTTTTTTTAAGAAATTGCGGATCCTCATATTGTTCAATACTTTTAATAATTTTTTGGGCTCTTGTCATTGAACCAGATAAGCCGACTTGATTTGTCCTTAATTCTTTATTTAGTTCATCTAATTCTTTTTCTTTTTCATTTTCTTTTAATAAATCTTTATCAATTTTTTTTAATCCATATAAACGGACTTGATTATTTTTTAAACATTCTTTAGGCGTTCCGAACTTTTTATTTTTTGGAAGCTCCCCTATTCCACAATAGGTATTTTTCATAATTATTATATAATATAGTTTATATATTATGATTGTTGAACTTCCTAAAACAAAGTTTAAGCCCGTAAAAAAGGAAATTAAAAAGGAAATTAAAAAAGAATATAACAAAGATGACAAAAAAATTTTATTACAAAAATTACTTGATAAAGACTTGAAACAAGGTAGAATCAATTTTAAATCAAACCCTTTAGAATTTACAAACCATAAAAAGCCAGTTAAAAAAGAAAAAATTGAGGTAGATATATTATCAAATAAAATAGAATCATTAACTATTAATAAAACACAAACACCACCACCTACACCACTTTTAAAACACATTCAATTAGATAAAGTTGAAGAAAATGAAATTAAAAAAAATGTATTACAAAGAATAAACAATTATAAAAAATAAATATATATTCTATAATATATAATAAATGGAATTAGAGAAATGCCATTGGATGACAAAAGAACATATTGAAAAATGTAAAGATTTAAAAAATATTCATAAAATTAAATTTTATGAACCGGTTAAAGTTCCTAAAAATAGATCAAATATTATACCTATTGAAGCTAAAAAAATTGAAGAAAATAAGACAATAGTCATACCCCTTAAATCAAAAAAATTTAATGAGAAAAATAAAAATATTAAGTAATTATATATAATGGATAATATAAAAATTATTAAAGATGTTAATAATATTAAATATGAAGTATTACAACCAGTGATACAAGATTTACACCCTATATTTAACTATCCTTTTTCAATGACAATATTGGGACAAAAAAGATCCGGTAAATCTAATTTTATTCAAAATATTCTTTTAAATGATAAATTATTTAAAAATGTTTTTACGGATATTTTTATTGTATCACCAGCCTTTGAAATGTTTAACCATTTAGTATCTAAGCCGAATAGGTTATTTTCTACTTTAAATGAAGATAGATTATCTTATATTGTTAGAACATCCGAACAAAATAAAGAAGAAAATGAACACACACTTTTAATTATGGATGATAGTATGGGACAAGATATTTTAAATAATTCTTTATTTTTATCAATTATATCAACACATAGAAATAAAAATTTAAGTGTTATTATGGTTTTTCAAAATGTTCTTGCACTCCCTATTAGGTTTAGAGAATTAACCGATATTTGGGTTATATTTAAATTAAATCATAGTGAAATAATTAAAGTAAGTCAATATATAGAAACATCAGTTATAACAAATGAAATGGCGAAATCATTATTAAATAATGCTTTAATATATCAAAATAAAAATGATTTTATAACAATTGATAAAAGAAAAAATGAAATATTAAGGAACCTAAATGATGTAATATCAATAACTTAAAAATTATTAATAAATATTTTTTAAGTATCTTGGGAAAGTCTAACAGCTAACACGAATTCAAATTCTTGGATCCCTTCAATAGGATAGTTATAAATATCAGTTAAATAAAATCTAACAGATCTATAATATGGTGATGCGGATCTTATAAATTTTTGATTAATTGGATCAAATATAATAACATCACTATCATAAATGGTTACACGTCTAATACTACCTAAATTATCAGTAGGAATGACATTATTTTCATTTTCATAACTTGTTGGAATTAATTTTTTATATTTATCAAAATTTGGGATCGCTTGTAATACTTTATTTAAATAACGTCTTGAAGATACTATTTGGGCGTTTTTAGTTATATCAGTTTGTAGATATATTTGTTGTATATTATAAATAGGATCAAATCTTTGTAAAGGATAGACAACGAAATCTTCTTCCGTATCATCAAAAAAAGTTGTAGCAGGATTTGTTCCATCAAAAAAATTATTTTGTCTAAAACCTATCATAGTAAAAAATTGTTTATTTTGGAAAGCATATTGTGAAAATATTAAATCATTTTCTAATAAACTTTGTGAAGGGATAGCCATTTCATCAATATCAATAGTTATTTTAAATACTTCAGATAATGCGGTTGTCTCATTAACAGTATAAGTGTGGGCAGGATCCTCAATATTAAAAGCATTTTCTAATAAAGCCCTTAATTGATCAAATGGGTATCTTCCGTGTTCTAATTTAACATGATAAACTAAAAAAGTAGGACTACCATCATCAACATACCACACTATATGATCATTGACACCATAAACATTATATAAAGTATTTGTATATTTTATCTCCATAGCCGAAATTTCAAAGGGTTTTGATGAATCATCATTATAAAAAATACTTGATTCAATATTAATTAAAAAATCACTTAAGGAAGTTGATCCCGAATCTCTAAAAACATTATTAACAAGTATATATTCAGTTTTTGACATTTATATTATATTATATATATATATAATATATAAAATGGCAGAAAACCGAGGAAAATTTCTTGCTTTAGATCCTTATGATGAAAATATTATAACTTATGTTGATAGCCCGTCTATTTCAATTACAGGAACACCATATAATGTATTGTTAGTTAATTCAACCGGTAATAGTGTTTTAACTACACCATCTTTAAATTATAACCCTACTACAAATATATTAAGTTCTAATGAATTAACAATCTCAACAAATGAAAATATAATTTTAAGTTCAAATTTAATAGCTAATACAGGAAATTTATTTTTTTCAAATTGTAATCAAAATTTAAACGAAGTATCTAATATTTTTAATATATATGGTACCGGATGTTTTCAAGTTGGTTTAGATGGAAATATTAATTTAACAACTGATGATAGACATATTAATTTTACAGCAGCTAACGGGAATATTATATCTATTTGTGATAATTATGAAGTAATCAGTAATAATTTTATAACTTTAAATTATGGAACAGATAATAATATAGTATGTAAAGACGGAACCGGTGTAGGTTTTAAATTTAATAATATTGAATCTTATGTCCTTCCTACTACTAAACCTTCTTTAAATGATGTTTTAATATGCACGGATGATTTGGGGTCACCTTCCGTTTTAGATTGGGCACCTCAATCAAGTGGTTCTACTATTAATTGGTTACATGGTATGATATCTTGGAATGCTTGGTCTTATTTTAAACCATCAACCGATGTGGGTGTTGATTATTTAGTTCAATCAAATCAAGCATGGGGAAATGGTTCAGGTAGTTATGAAACCGGTACAACACCTTATGATTTTGGTAATGTTACTATAACTATTCCAGCTAATGGGACTTATAGATTTAGTTTTACATTTTTATCAGGAACAGATTCAGGTATTGTAGAATTTACATTAAATAGCGTTGTTTCTTCTTTTGACTTATATGCAGTATCCGGTTTACAATCAGCCAGAAGTTGGGATCAAGTATTGACAGCCGGCGATTATACTATTAATTGTAATGTTCCATCAAAAAACCCCTCATCAACTAAATATTTTTTTCTTCCGATGAATACGGGTTTATATTTTGATAGAGTTTTATAATATTATAATATTATATAATAATATAATATGACAACTTTAAAAAATGAGACAAGAACTTTTTTTAATCAAGAAACTTTAAACAATACACAAACATTTTTTAAAGGTGATAATTTTTCTACAACTCATAATCAAAAAAATGTTTTAAAAGATAGAGGACATATTTATGATAATACAATTAATTATAAAGCACAAGAACAACTTAATAAGATGCCTACGCCTTTTTTTAGAAGACATGACTTTACATTATTGCAGGATAATAAAAACTTTTTAAATAAAAATGAAAGGGCACAATATGAAAGAATATTACAAAAAGAAAGAATGCTTCAAATAAAATATTCTAATTATGATATAATTAATAATGTTTCAGGTGTTGTTCATCAAACGGGAAACACATATTCCGATAAAGCCCCTTTTTTGAAATATTAATATATATAATATAATATATAATATTAATGGATTTAATTAAATCAACTAAAAAACAAGCAGAAAAAAATATTAATAAAAGTGATTTAACAACAAAAGAAAAAAGAAGGCGAGTTAATTTAGTAAATAAAGAGGAAAACATTAAAAAAAAATTATTACAAAAAAACCCCGCACCATATATTGATTTTAAGCCTATTACATCTAAAAGAATTGAATCACTTATAGAAGTTAAACTTCCTAACGAAGCTAAATTAACCGCTAAATGTAAGAAGAAATCAGATAAAGAAATTAAACAACTTAAAACAAAATTAACAAACAATTTAAATAATAAAATAGATAAAATTAAAACCGAAGCTAATAAGGATTTAAATATCAGTGTGAAAGGGGCTAAAAAAGAATATAAAATAATTAAAAATCAAATTATAAATAATTGTATAAAAGAAAAATCAATTAAAATAAATTACGATGAACTTTTAAAAGATAATTAATAATAATTATAATAGTTTAATTATAATTATAATAAAATAAATAATATTATATAGTATATAATATATAATGAGTGATTATACAATTGCTAAAAATGAGTTATGTGAGTTATTTAAACAAAAAAAAGAAAGTATTATTAATTTTAACAGCGCATCATATGTTCCATCCGATAACCCTAAATTATCAATTCCATCATCTTCCGAACTTTGGATTTGTAATGCCGGTTGGATTGAGACAGATGTAAAAATTGAATGGACACCAGCGAATGCCGATAATACTTTATATATGACTCAAGGTGTACCCGATTCAATTTTTAATAGGGTTGAAATTGTTAATACATCAGGATCAAGTCAAACTTTATTAAATGCCCCTAATATGCATTTATTGCATTCATCTTTGACAGATGATAATTTTAACGATATTTCAACAAAACAATTGACACAAAATTATAATGAATGGGCACACAATAATAATCTTCCTAATACAGCCAGAAGCGGTTCAATCATTATTGAACCAGCTACAGGTGGTGTAGCACCAGTTGTTACAAATATCTCAACAACAACAAGTTTAAGCCATTTATCATTATTTGGGGCAGATTTGATCCTTCCTCTTGCATATTTAGGAAATGGACGAGAAGCCCTAACTTGCACTTTTTCAATGCAGTCTTTACGAGATATTTTATATGTAGAAGGAACAGATAGAGAAGATGCCGTGATCACTAATGTTACATTTAGTTTTAAATATCATATGATCACTATTATCCCTACCGCTGAACTTCAATTAAAAATGGCTAAATTAGTTCAAGAAAACAAGTTCCTGTTTCCTTTAGATGCTTATAATTCAACTACCGCGAGTTGTCAAGCAGGCACATCACAATTAACAGTAAGATTAAATGTTGATGAGGAAAGTGTAAAAAAATTAATTGTAATAGCACAAAGAAGTCCCTCAGATGGATTATCCGACACGTATGATCCTAATAATACTTTTTCAAGTGGTTCTATAAAATCAATTCAACTTAGGGTAGGAACAATGACATATCCACAAACCGCCATCAGTAGAAAATTAAACGCCGGAAATATTAGGGATGCTAATAACTTTATGAAAGAAGTATCAACGGCACTTTATGATTATCAAGATAGATCAGCCAGTAATATTATTACATCATTATATCATGATCCAGACTCCGATCCTACTTTATCAGGTCAATTTAAGGCTTATATTTCATTAGATTCAGGATGCGAAAGCATTTACTCCGGCACAAATGTTAGAGAATTAGGATCAAATATTGATTGTGATATTTTCTTTGGAAACAATGGGGCTTTTGATGGCGTATCAAATGGAACCATTACATTAATCTCACAACAAACAAATATGTACCTTTTACAATTAGACGGCTTAAGAAAAATTACAAAAGCACAATATTATGAACTTGTAGCACGATTAAATGTTAAAGATAAAGATCTTGTCAATGAAATTAACAGCGTTTCAGGTGTTCAAAAAGCATAATATATATAATTAATTATAAAGTAATTATATAAAAATAATGGGTTCAATTATAACAAAATTAAAAAATTTAATGTCTTTAACTTGTTGTTGTCCTTCATATTGTAGATCGTCTTGTTGTAAAAATGAAATAGAAATAAAAAACGTTAAAAGAGATAGAAAAACCGATTGCGAGTTATTTGATTGTTTAAGCTTTCATAACGAATTGACAAATCATGATACGTCAAATAATGATAATTAATAAAAATTTATTGAATAAGTTTTTATTAGTAAGTCTATTATCATATATGCTATTAGAATTGATATTAAAAATATTTTGTAAATTAAAGGGGGCATTATATACAATTGGTCAATATAAAAAACATTGTCAAAATTTCTACAAAAAAAATTTATATAAATT
>Ga0315909_10004916_pt1 | contig 15561 bp, 15 predicted proteins | sample LakEriMetagenome_11_FD_203527 | JGI IMG/M metagenome (GOLD analysis project Ga0315909, IMG submission 203527) | Freshwater fungal communities from buoy surface, Lake Erie, Ohio, United States - Buoy 2 MA125 | ecosystem: Environmental > Aquatic > Freshwater > Lake | place: USA: Lake Erie, Ohio...
AGGCGGGGCAGCGGGCGCTATTTGTAGCCCGCTGTTTCGTTTAACCAGTTTTTAAACCTGCTACACGGCACCATTAGAGTAGCCTGTTATGCGTGAATAAGGAGTAAATGTGGCAACTCTTGCAGACTTTGTATCAAAGGTCCGTATGGAGCTTGGCGACCAACCCAAACAATTCACGAAGACTTTCACAGGTGACGGAAGTACCGTAGATTTTGTTCTTGGCGTTAAGCCCGTTGATACATCAACACTATTAGTGACCGTAAACGGTGTCGCTAGAGCTAACCCAACTCACTTTACTATTGAGGCTCAACACGGAGTTATTCACTTTGTAACAGCTCCTGCTAATAACGCAGTTATATCTGTGACAGGAAGCGTATTTAGATATTTTTCAGATTCAGAAATTGCGTATTTTGTTAACACTGCAGTAACTCAACACACATTCAATAGAACAGATAGCTACGGAAGAGCCATGACTCTTGGCATGCTTCCTGAAGTTGAGTTGTACCCAGTAACTATCTTGGCATCTATAGAAGGCCTATACACATTGGCCACAGATGCTGCATTTGATATCAACATCTTCGCACCAGACGGCGTGACCATCCCGCGTTCTGAGAGATACCACCAGCTTACAAATCTTATACAACAACGCATGGAACAGTACAAGATGCTATGCGCTGCTTTAAATATAGGAATTCACCGTATTGAGGTTGCTACTCTACGTCGAGTAAGTAGAACTACTAACAAACTTGTTCCGATATTCATGCCTCAAGAAATTGATGACTCACGTCGTCCAGAGCGTGTATACCTTCCAAATGACATGACTGGAAGAACGCCTCTTCCAAGCACAGCTGGAATTTATGACATCATCCTTCAGCAGGGCGACTCTTGGTATGGAATATTCGATTTTCCAGACAACACTAATTTTAATGATTTAGTATTTAAAGCTCAAATTAGAACATATCCTAGCTCCCCATCATTGTGGGCTACGTTTACAATCACAGTTGAAGACGCTCCAACTAAAAAACTACGTCTATCTCTAACAAAACAACAGACTCAAGTTATTCCTGTTAGAGCGTTCTGGGATTTACAAGCTACATCTTTGAGTGATTCAACCTTTGAACAAACGTATATTCGTGGTCAAATATTCTGCGAAAGAGAAGTTACTGACTGATGCCTGATGAAATTATTGTCACGCCACAAACTCCTGTTCAAGTAACTGTTTCTACTGGTACAACAGGCTCTCAAGGACCTACAGGTGCTACTGGACCAACTGGTCCTGCAGGTAGCGCGTCTTCTGTTGCAGGCCCTGTTGGCGCTACTGGTCCTACTGGTTCTACTGGACCTACAGGCGCGACTGGTCCAACTGGACCGCAAGGTGTGACAGGACCACTAGGACCTGTAGGTATAACTGGTCCGACTGGTGCTTCAGGTGCTGCAGGTGCAACAGGTCCTACAGGCCCTGCTGGTGTTGGCGTAAATATATTAGGTTCTTACTCAAGTGAAGCAGCTCTTAATGCTGCACAGCCAACTGGAAATGCTGGCGAAGGTTACCTAGTAAACGGAAGTCTTTATGTATGGGACCAAGCAAACGATGTTTGGGAAAACGTTGGAAATATTCAAGGACCAACAGGTCCACAAGGTGCACAAGGTGCACAAGGACCGACAGGAGCAACAGGTGCGGCAAGTACAGTTACTGGACCTACAGGTCCTACAGGAAGCACAGGATTACAAGGACCTACTGGACCGACTGGAGCTCAAGGAAATGTGGGAGCTACTGGACCAACTGGTGCCACAGGAGCTACAGGATTAATTGGTGAGACTGGACCAACTGGAACTGTTGGACCGACTGGACCAACTGGAGCTCAAGGATTAGAAGGTCCAACAGGACCAACAGGAGCAGCTTCAACCGTAGAGGGGCCTACAGGTCCAACTGGGGCTACCGGTCCACAAGGCCCACAAGGTACAGCAGCTGAGCAAGGCGCGACTGGCCCTACAGGACCAACAGGTCCTACTGGAGCTGCATCAACTGTTGAAGGACCAACTGGACCAACAGGTCCGACTGGTGCAAATAGCACAGTTACTGGTCCAACAGGTCAAACTGGTGCCACAGGTGCTACTGGACCAACTGGTGCCACAGGTTTAACTGGAGATATTGGTCCTACAGGAGACACTGGACCAACAGGTCCAACTGGTGCTGCAAGCACAGTAACTGGTCCAACAGGACCAACTGGTGCTACAGGTCCGCAAGGTTCACCGGGTCAGTCTTCAAGTTTATATAAGTACACTTCTTCTACCGCAACAACAGGAATCCCTGCATCTGGAAAATTGCAGTGGAATAACTCAACGCAGGCTAGCGCTACAACAGTAACTGTAAGTCACTTAACAAACGACGGTATAGATATTGACGTGTTCCTATCTATTCTAAAAACGGGCGACTTGATTATTGTCCAGGATGCAGACAGTTCACTGAACTACCAGAGATGGCTAATCTCAGCGACTCCTACTGTTGTTAATGATTCCTATATAGCTATTCCCGTAAATCTTGAAACATCAGGTGGTCTTGGTACTACAAACTTTAGTAATGACCACAACCTTATTCTTATAGTAATTAGCACAGGAGTTGCGGGACCTACAGGTCCCACAGGTGCTTCTGTAACAGGACCTACTGGACCAACTGGAGCTACTGGTCCTACAGGAGCAATAGGTAATTTTGCTTATTCCACGTTGCCTACAACAGCACTGCCGGGAGATGCCTGGTTTGACCCAGAAACTGGTAAAGCTTTCATATACTATGACAACTACTGGGTTGAAGTTGGCGCAGCTCCTGCTGGACCAACAGGTCCACAAGGTGCACAAGGAAACGTAGGACCAACCGGACCACAAGGTTTACAAGGACCAACAGGTCCTGCTGGTACAGGAACAGCCGGAAGTGCTGATTTAGCAACTACGTGGTGGTTAGGATATTAAATGGCAGCAATTGAACGACGCGGCATAACTAAGTTATCTACAGAGGTGGCTTTTGGTTCTAGCGGTACTACTTTATTTACAGCTGATGATAACTATCTTTTATCTGTAATCGCTGTAAACACCCATTCAACTGACGCGAATGTCTACGTATACGTAATTCCTACAGGAGTGACTGATACAGATGATTATGGATTAATTGCCTACTCGCTACCAATACCCGGGTTTAATGTGTATGAGACTTTTAGATTTGGTGTAAACCCGACTGATGTCGTAAAAGTTGCAGGCTCAGAGGGCCTTGCGTTTTATATTCAAGGTATTGACCAAGTAGCTACGGTATAGGAGAAAAAATGCCAGGTTATGCAAATACCAGTGATTTAACTGGAGCAACAGTTATTGGTACCGATTATAGGGACACCCTACCTCTTGCTAGCGCTGTTGGTGGATACCCTACTATCGAAGAGATTGGTGACAAAACTTTTTACGGATGGAAACTAAACCCAACTACGGGCCGCCTTACTGTAAATAAAATCGATTCCGGTGATGGAACAGTAGTTGACCTTCCAAAAGACAACATTTTACGAGATAATGATTACAAGGTTTGGGTGTGGACAACTAGTTTATTAAAACTAAGTTGGTCTACAGACCATCTATATATGGAGGTTAACTAATGGCGCAAATTATTGATTTAGGCAAACTTAGGTTTGTCTTTAAAGGTACGTACTCTGGAGCTACCGCGTACGAACTCAATGACGTAGTTCGTTATGGTGGTAACCTCTATGTTTATAAGAACGTTCTAGAAGCTTCTGGCAATCTCCCTACGGTAACAACACACTGGGATTTGATGCTTGAAGGTATCGATTTTAAAGGTGCCTACAATAATTCAACCGCTTATAAGATTGGCGACCTCGTAACAGAAGGTGCCAAAGGTTATATCTGTATTGCAGACTCAACAGGTAACCGACCACCTAATGGAACTTATTGGACAACTATCGTAGATGGCCTTCAGTACGAAGGTGAGTATGCTGGAGGTACAACATATCAGCCGGGAGACGTAGTTAGCTACGGAGGCTCTGCGTATATTAATATTGTTCGCTCAACCGGAAATACTCCTACAGACACCACTTACTGGAATCTATTTGTTGATGGTGCTTTTCCAAACCAAACAGGTAATTCAACAAAACTTTTAACAACTAATGGAACAGCAACCTCTTGGACTGACACACCTACTCTTACAACTTTAAACACGCGTTCTGATATTACAGTAAATGGTGACGCGGATATTAAAGGAAGCGTAACTGCTACCTCACGTTCTATTGATGTTATCAACAAGGTTATCGTTTCAAACGTAGCCACACTGACTACAGACGGTGCTCACTACTTTGATGTTGGTGACCGCGTAAGTGTTTCAGGAGTTGGCGCTGGATACAATGGTGGTGGATACGCTGTAACAGCGGTAACTTCAAATACCTTTAGCTATGCTACTTCAACCGCAAGTGATACATCGGCTGCAGTATCCCCTGCAGGAACCGCTACAGTTCAAGGAGACATCTCTACAACAGGCAAGCTCGACGTTACAGGGGTAACAACTCTTACTGGAGCTTTGAACGCTAATGGCGGAATCATTGTAGACACAAACAAATTCACTGTTGCTGACACAACAGGAGATGTTCGCATCGAAGGAACTCTAGAAGTTGACACGGGGTCGTTACTTTATGTAGGAGATGGCGCTAAAACAATTGCTGAAGATATTGGCGCTAACGTTAAATCTACCGCGTCAAAGGCAAGAACTAGCAACGTAGCTACTATTACTACAAGCGCAGCCCACAATTTTTATCCGTTCCAATCTGTAATTGTTAATATTAATGATGTTACGTTTGACGGAGAAGTAGAAATTATTGATACTCCAACTGCTACCACATTTACTTACGATAGCCCAGGCGCTAACGTAGCAACTACTTCAGCTCTTGGTTCTGGCCTAAATGTTAGCGCAGTAACAGGATTTACTAATCCAATGTCAGTGTTTACAATTGAAGCTGACGACTATGCTCAGTTGATTGTCCATAATACAAGCGGAAGTACAGACTCATCTTCAGACTTTATTGCTTATCCTGATAACGGAACAGACTTCTCTGGCTACATAGACATGGGTATTACATCCTCAACATTTGCTGACCCAGAGTTTACAATCACCGGACCTAACGATGGTTACATTTTTATGACTGCGCCAATTGGTAGCTCAGGTGCAGGTAACCTTGTATTAGCTACAGGAGACTCAGGAACAGAAAACAAAATTATTTTTGCAGCTGGAGGTCTGTCCTCAAACAATGAGCAGATGTCCATTACTCCTGATTTAAACGTACATATTGAAATCCCTACCCCATCTACAAGCGCAACAACTGGTGCGCTTACTGTAGTCGGAGGCGTTGGTATCTCTGGTGATATGAATATCGCAGGTAACGTTAATATTATCGGTACTATCTCATTCGGTGGTTCTGGTACAACAGTTACAACCAACAACCTATCTGTTGGTGAACCTATGATTTTCTCTGGTGCAGGTAACCAAGCAGACCTTATTGACGAAGGTCTAGTTGTTGAGTACGCTAGAACAGTCTCAGCGATTACTAACACAGTAACTAACAAGGCTCTTACATCTAACGTAGCAACGCTTACTACAGGAACTGCACACACATACCGTGTTGGTGACGTAGTAGTTGTTTCAAGCGTGGATGCGACCTTTAACGGTACTTACTCAATCGTTGCGGTTCCTACAGCAACAACCTTTACTTACGCTAAGACAGCCTCTAACGTAACTTCTGCGGCAGTATCACCAGTAGGTGGAACCTCTGTGGCTGCTCGTCGTGAGTTTGCAGGTTTTGTTCGTGATGCAACTGACGGTGTCTTTAAGGCATTTACTAAGGCAGTAACTAAGCCATCTACAACAGTTAACTTCTCAGAAGCCGGTCTTGAATATGCAAGCGTTCAAGTTAACAACGCAACTGTCGGTGGAACTCTTGGAGTAACTGGCGCTGCAACATTTAGTGGTGACGTAACAATCACAGGTAACCTTCGTATGCAAGAGCTTACTGAAGACGTTGTAGATGTAGCACTAGGCGGCTCTCCAGCAACAACGGCCACACTTGATTACACATTAGGTTCCGTGTTCTGGATTACTACAACTCCTGGTGGAGCTATGACTTGGAATATCACTAACGCCCCAACCACAGACGGACGTACATTTACTGTAACCGGATTCGTAACACAAGGCGGAACTGGATACATACCTTCTACACTAAACGTAAACGGTTCATCAGTTACTATTAGATGGTTTGGCGCTCAGTCTCCTACTCCTACATCAACATCTGGTAGAATTGACATCTTCAACTTTACACTAATTCGTAGAGGCGGTACATACGTTGCCTTGGGTAACGCAAGCCCTAACTTCGGATAATAGGAGCATAGATGCCAATTCTTGGAGCTCAACGTTCTGTAAACGGAGTGTTCTCGGCACGTTTTAAACGTGGCGGTATTTTGCCCTTCCTCACCCGTCAGGTAATTACTACGGGCTATGTGGCTGCTGGATACAAAGACGGAATCGCTTGGCGTAACGTTAACTCGTACTCTTGGGCTACAGAGCAACCTACAAACCGTGGAGACATCCTCAACGAGGCTGGCGGCTACGTGTGTGGCGCTATGAGTCGTACCATGGGTTACGTATTTGGTACTAACGGTACTGGTAGCGAAGGCATGGGAAGCTACAACAAAACTTCTAAGTTCCACCTTAAGAACTTCACAACCCAAACTCAACCCGCAACAGCCCCAGGAACAATGGGTGACTCGGACTCTGCTATTTATTACGATAATCTTGGAACTGGGTGGCTGTCGTACATTATGGGTGGAAACGCGCAGCAAAACTACTACAAGTTTAATATGAGTAATGACTCTTGGACTTTAAGTACTGCAACTAGTCTTAGCCAAGGAACTGTTGGTGGAGCTGCTCATAACCACGAAAACGAAGCTATTTTTTGGACTGATACCTCCATTGGTACAAAATTTAATTTTCTTACTGAATCTGAAACTAATACCGGCATAACTATGAATACTGCAAGCCCAGGCTCTCAGCAAAAAGGATTAAGCTCTAAAATAGGTAAAGGTTGGGGCGGCGGAGAAGGCGGCTACAACAACGGCTTCACCTACAGAGAGTGGGGCTACGCTACTTCAACCCTTACACAGCTTGGCGCTAACACCAAAGCAATCCTAAACTCAGGCGAAGAAAACCACTCAATGTCTCAAACTCGTGGGTATGTTCTTGGGCACTATAACGGCCTTCAAGTAAATGAGTCTGGATACTATGAGTTTTCTACAGGGGCGCGAGCGCTATGGCCTTCAAGCCAATGGCCTATCGCTATTCAAAGCGGAACTGGTGCAGCATCTCCTGGGTCAGCTGTGCAAGGACGCTCATCTGGACAAGGAATGTGGAGCGACTAATGCCAATTTTTGCATCTCAGAGGTCTGTTAACGGAATTTTTACCGCTCGTTTTAAGAGAGGTGGCATCCTTCCATTCTTGACACGTCAAGTATTAACAAGGGGTTATGTAGCCGCTGGGTATAAGGACAGTATCCCATGGCGTAATGTTAATAACTACATTTTTGCAACAGATACAGCCTCTAACTTAGGAAATATTTTAACTGAAGATGCTAACTACACCTCTGGTGCACACAATAGAAATATTGGGTTTACGTGGGGTACTGGTGGTGTAGGCAATTTTACATCCACCTCTGTTTTTAATATGCGAAATGAAACAACTTACGGAAAAACAAGTTCTATGAACACCGCTCAAACAGTTGGAGATTCTGCAACTATTCTTGCAATGGATACGGTAGGAAACTACACATTCTCTTATCAAAATGGTAACCAAGGCGCAGCTGTGTTCCAAAAGTTTAATTTAACTACTGAGGTACACACATCCGCTCCTGGGTCTAGTTTTGGTCAAGGAGGAAGCGGTGCCGGAGCGCATATGAGCGAAAACTGGGGTTACTTCTGGGGCGATGGTGCAGATAGCGACAGCACTTATCGAAGAAAATTTACTTTTTCTACTGAAACAGAATCTACCCCAGGAACATCTCCTGGATTCCACGGACAGCAAAAAGGACAACCAGCTAAGACTGGCTTTGGATATGGCGGTAACGAAGGTACTTATGGGACTGGACGTTACCACCGTAAATGGAACTACGCTACAGAGAACACAGTCTCTACCCCGCAGAAGTCTGTGTGGTGGTGCGGAGAAGAAAACTTTTCTATGAGCCAGACTCACGGCATTATGCTTGGGCACTACTCGGAAGCAACAGGTGGCAACGCTTCTGCGCTGGGCCAGGTTAATGATATCGGCAAGTTTGATTTTGCAACAGACTCAGGCTTTAGATTGACTTCAACAGCGTTAACTGGGACCCATACTAACGGTGCGGCCATTAATGGACGTTCATCAGGACATGGGTATTGGAGAGACTAGACTAATCCCTGCTATACTAAATAAATGGAGAATAACATGGAAAATATTACAACCCTAGAAGAGCGCCTAGAAGCTGCTAGACAGCGTTTAGTCTCAGATACCAGCGACTTAACTGAAAAACAACTTGAAACGTTAAAGTTTTCATTTGAGCTAGACCACGGCACCCCATATTTTAAGATTAAGCACTTTGTGGGAGATGCTCAAATTACCCCATACCAAAAGTATAAGCAATTCTTGTTAGAGCTACGCTCTCGAGAAGAAGTGCTTGAGAACTTTTTGATGAACATTGCTAAACAAGAGGCTCAGATTGAGGTCATCTATGAAGAGATGGCTGAAATTAACTCCCCGGCTAAAATGAAACTTAAAGAGTTTGAGCTTATTACCAATAAAAATGACCTTATGAAAATGCATCGTCGCCTAAAGCAGGCTTATGCAGAGCGGTTGAGTTTCATCAAAGCAATTGAGGAAATGTATGAGTCTGGTGAAGCTTACCTGCCAGATGGTACGGATTTGAAAGACGCCGTACTAGATGAAGAACTTTCTTTAAAACTAGAAGAAGAACACTGGATTCAGCGTTTAGGAAAGCAAGCTGCCTTGGACCTCCTTTCATCTGGAAAAGTCGGCACAGGAAACATGGATGCTATTTCAATGATGAGTACTAATAATGCTGTTGCAGCGCTAGACGTAGCTGTAGATTGGGCTACTAGAGTAAACAGCGCCATGGAACAAATTCAGAGTTCAAAAATAAAAGAACTTGCTAACAAGAAGTTCTCTATTGAGCTGATTGACACCCCCAAAGAACTAAACTAATGTTTGCTGGGCTATTCCACGACGACATCTATAAGTTTACCCCCGAACAATGGGATAGTTTAAAGATTAAAGGCTCCTTTATGTTTTGGTATTTTACTGAGGTAGAGAACCTTCCTGAAGGGTTACCTTATTTTGAGATGTCTGAGTACGAAGCTATGGGTTGGAAATTCCACGAAGTAGGTAGAGGTTTTATTTACGTGTGGGACAACTCAAATATAAAAGACCAATTTACACCTGAACAACAATCTCGGTTTATTGAACACCCAAAGAAGAACAAAATGGGTCATCTGGTAGACTGCGCGATGCGATACAAATACGAACTGACTGATGAAGATAAACAACAAGGTCTAGCATTTGGAAAGGTTATAGAACCCCATGTTCACTGTGCCCTTGAATCCCAAGCTCAACGAGAAGGAAGTAAATGAGTTTGTAGAATTTTTGCTTGAATGCAAAGACTACATCTATGATTTTTATTTTACTTGTCGTATAGCCCCATTCCTACAAGATGCTATGGGCGATATATTTATTGACCCCACTGAAGACCACAAATATCTCAATGACTTAGCACTTGCTATACAAGAGCACACCGGGGTTACAGCCTCTGCGGTTTTTAACAACATCTATGTAGAGCCTACTCAGCAAAACCTTGACCTATTTATTGAAAACTTTAAGCCTCTTTATGAGGCGGGAATTAGGTCTGTAACTATCCCGCACACACACTGGGTTGCCGGTGGACAGATTCAAGCCGAGTTCCCAGAACTATTCATCAAAAACACAATTCTTAGAAACGTATCCGAGCCAAGAGACATCTCTCACTTAGCTAAGGCTGGGTTTAACTACATCAACCTAGACAGAGATTTGATGCGGGACCACGAAAAACTACTAAGGTTTAAAAAAGCTAAAGAACAATACGGGGTAACCCTGTCACTGCTTGCTAATGAAGGATGCGTTGGCGGCTGCCCTATGATGGACGAGCACTACCACTTTAATAACACTCGTTCAGAACCACCACAATATTTTGCAGACCCAATCAGCCGCGTATCCTGTATGAAGTGGGATTACGAAGACCAAGCTATTCCGCTAAAGACTGCAAACTTTCCTCCCTGGAAAGAAGACTGGGATTACTTCCTAAATGAACTGGGCATTGACGTAATTAAGATGCACGGTCGAGAGTCTAAGTCTCGTCTTAGAGAAACTATGCAGATTATTAGAAACTACATTGATGGTAAAGAAATTCTTTTTGACCATTTTAAAGACTTTGTAGAAGAGGGCAACCTTGTTGATAAACCAATTAACATCTGGCGCAACAAGATTAAGACCTGCAAATTTGATTGCTGGGACTGCGGATATTGTGACAAAATCGTTGCAGCTAAGTACGGAGATAAGCGTCAACCTAGAACCCTTGTGGTTACTAGGGAGATTGTAGATTCTGTAAACAGGAAGTTAGATATACAAATTCCTGGGCTTACTAGCCCACGAGTACAGCAGCTTCTGAACGGACTAGCCTCTCAGTCAAAGGTATATCTAGAGGTAGGTGCATACCTTGGAGCTACCGGAGCTGCTGCGTTAAGCGGTAATAAGCTTGATGCTTACTTTATTGACATGTGGGAAGAAAACCTACAGCCTGTTCGAGAAGAGCACGGCATTCTGCCTCCTAATAATCAAGACGAGTTTGAAAAGAACATTGCCCCATATATTGGGGAGAACAATGTACATATTATTAATGAAAATGTACATGAAGTAGATACGTCCATTATTAAGGATGTAGATTTATTTTTCTATGATGGACCTCACGAGTACGAGCATATTTATAAGACCGTGACCCGTTATAGGGACTGTCTCGCTAAGCAAGCAATCCTGGTGTTCGATGACGCGAATTGGACAGACACAGTGAAAGCAGCCGACGATGCAGTAAAAGCCGCGGGTCTTAAACCCGTATACTCCAAAAAGCTATTGAATAGCTTAGAAGATGAAAAGATGTGGTGGAATGGAATTTACATCATCGTTGTTGCTGGCTAATCAGCAATACCTAATTCTTTTGGCAGCAGTAATGGCTCTGGCCTTTGCTGCAAAAAAGACTCAGGTATTCATGCCCCTATACGCATGGATTGCTACAACTGTTAAGTCAAAGAGAGCTGTAGTAGCTCTTATCTCTATGTTGTCGGGTGTTCTTCCGATTTCAGGTCGCGTAGCTGTATCGGCAGGAGCATTAGACACAATTGCCCCAGAAAACCAAAAGAAGCGTAAGAACTACGGAATCATTGATTACCTGTCTACGCATCACTTTTACTTCTGGTCCCCCCTAGAAGCAACTGTTATCTTGCCTATGGCTGCTCTAAGTATCAGCTATTGGGAGCTAATGAGCCGTATTTGGCCTTTATTAGCAACAGCTATAATCATTATCCTTTTCTATATTTTTAGAGTACTCAAAGAAGATGACATTGAAATTGTTATTCCTGACAAGTCTCTGAAGAAGAAAGACAAGGAACCTTGGCAACTTGAAGCCGATGCAAAGCGCGACCGTAAGCAACTTGTAGAGTACGCTCGAGTTATTGTCTTTACGGCAATTGTTATCGTAATTAGCAATATTGTTAAGGCTAACTTCGAGACTATCAATCAGTGGGTAGAAGATGCCCATAAGAACAACTTGCTTATTCTTGTAGCTTTCTCTGGCTTCCTAGCTAGTTTCGCTCTAGGTAGTAGTAGCAAGTTTGCTGGCTTTGTTGTCTTATCCGTAGGAGTATTTGGTATTGAAACGTTGCCTTTATTCTTCGCCGTAGACTATGCTGGATACATGCTATCTCCAGCGCATAAGTGTTTAGTAGTAGGTAAGAGTTATTTCCGAACTCCGCTTAAGGATTACTACAAGGCTATTTTCGCATTAGTAATCCCACTAGTGCTTGTGGGTATAACCCTATACTACGGAGGAACTCTCTAACGTGAAGAAAATTAAGTTCAGACCTATGTCTGAGGACACATCTAAATTTGACCCCCCAACTCCTGCACGGTCTTCTGTGCCGGAATGGTATAAAAAAGCAAAACGATTTCGTAGTGGTCAAATGCAAATTCTTGATAAAAACGGCGGCCTTAATAAAGATATAAAACTTTGTATTCCATTCCTAGATGCTCTTACTTCTGGGTACATGCTCACCTTGCCTACAGACCTCTTAGTGAAGAGGGATGAAACAGGTATAGGGTTTTTCTGGAATGAGGCTCCATCTATTATTGAGATTCGTCCAAAAGACATGGCGACAACTCTTCCCCGTCCGGCAGGGCATGACCATGACTTATATGCTTGGCATACCTACTGGGCAGTGATTGTTCCGCCAGGGTACAGCGCTATGTTTGTACATCCGTTAAATAGGTTTGACCTTCCTTTTACTACAACTTCTGGGGTTGTGGACTCCGACGGGTTCTCTTTGGGAGGGGAAATTCCTTTCTTTCTCAAAGAGAACTTCGAGGGGACCATCCCCGCAGGTACGCCCATAATGCAAATCATCCCCTTCAAGCGGGAGGATTGGAAGTCTGAAGTTCTAGAACCAGACGAGATGTGGGTTAAGAAGCAAACCTTTAAGGTAGCTAAATATCTTTATGACGGGTATAAAAAGGTCGTGTGGGTTAAGAAGTCTTACGACTAGTCTTGTTGTAAACTGTAGAACATGCCTATTGATTTTCCCAATTCCCCTACTCTTAACCAAGAGTTTACGGCAGGGCTTACCACTTGGAAGTGGGATGGAGCCAAGTGGATAATCAAAGAATCACTTGGACCTATTGGCCCAACTGGCCCTACGGGTGCACAGGGGTCTACTGGACCCACAGGTGCAGGCGTACAAGGCGCTACGGGACCTACTGGACCTACAGGACCTATTTTTCAAAATGTAGATTGTGGTACGCCCAACACAATTTACGGTGGAGTTTCACCAATTGATTGCGGAGGAGTCAACGACTAATGCATGACCATAACAATATAAATTTAACCACCGGCGGTGGGATTACCGAAATGCAATTGATGTGGGTTGTTATGGGCATTATGGCTGTGCACCATCTTTGGATGTGGCTTGACATGCGGAAAATGAAAAAGAAAGAGAAGTGTGACTGCTAATGGCCGTTAAAGTTCAGTTTAGACGTGGCACTGCATCCGAATGGACTACTGCTAACCCAATTCTTTCACAAGGCGAAGCTGGTTACGAGCACGACACCGGTAAATTTAAAGTAGGTAATGGTAGTACAACTTGGAATTCTCTTCCATACTCTTCTGGTGCAACCGGACCTACAGGCCCTAGCTCAACCGCAACTGTTGGGTCAGTTAACACACTTTCACCAGGTGCCTCAGCAACAGTAACTAACTCTGGAACTGCAACATCTGCAATATATAACTTTGGTATTCCACAGGGCGTAACAGGACCCACCGGTCCAACTGGTCCAACAGGACCAACTGGTTCTAGTGGCGGTATTACTCTTACTGTTACATCACCTGCGGGTGGAATTTACATCGTAAATGGTGCAAACAACCCTGTTCTTTCTTTTATTCGTGGGCATAGATATGTAATCAATGTAAACGCTCCAGGGCACCCATTTTGGTTCCAAACATCTGGTTTAGCTTACAATGCTGCAAATGTTTACACTACTGGCGTAACTAATAGCGGTGTAGCTGTAGGAACTATTATATTTGAAGTTCCATACGATGCGCCAAGCTCTTTAACTTACGTTTGTCAAAACCACCCTAATATGGGTAACAGCGTTGCTATTTCTAGTCTTGGACCTACTGGTCCTCAAGGAGAAACAGGACCAACTGGTCCAACAGGACCAACTGGTGCTACAGGAGATACTGGACCAACAGGTCCGACTGGTGCAGATAGCACAGTTACTGGTCCAACAGGACCAACTGGTGCTACAGGTCCACAAGGAGTTGCAGTTGATTTACGTGGAAGCGTTGCATTAATTGCAAATCTACCATCAACAGGAAACACCATTAATGATGCGTATATTGTTGATGAAGATGGCGACTTATATGTATGGAATGGCACTACTTGGTATAGCGCAGGACAGATTGTTGGTCCTACAGGACCGACTGGACCAACAGGTCCAACTGGTGCTGCAAGCACAGTAACTGGTCCAACAGGACCAACTGGTGCTACAGGAGATACTGGACCAACAGGTCCGACTGGTGCAGATAGCACAGTTACTGGTCCAACAGGACCAACTGGTGCAACGGGAATAGTTTCTGTAACAGGGCCAATTACCAATTCTGGTACATCTACTTCAGCAACGATTGGAATAGACCAAACTTTAATTTCTATTGCTAACACACAAGTATCTGGATTAGGAACCGCATCAGTTAAAGATGTTCCAGCTACCGGAGACGCGTCAGCTACTCAAGTTGTATACGGAACCGATACTCGTCTTACAGATACTCGCACACCTACGGACGGAACAGTAACAACTGCAAAGATTGTTGACGCAAACGTAACAAACGTTAAGTTGGCTAACTCTACGATTACACTTGGTTCAAGCACATTGACATTAGGAGGAACAACAACCTCTGTTTCAGGTTTAACACTAAGCAGCCCTGTTCTTACTGGTTTAACTCTTAATGATGGAAACATTGTTGTAGAAGGCTCTACTGCAGATGCTAATGAAACAACACTGAGCTTTACAGACCCAACAGCTGATAGAACAGTAACTATTCAAGATGCTACTGGAACTGTGGCATTGGTAGAACATGCTCTTGGTGCTTTAGGTATGCCAACCGCAGCTATAGATGTGGCGCCACGTTGGGATAACCAGACAGCGTTTTTAGTAAGTGGAACTGCTTACTTTACCTTCTTCACACCCCTTAAGACTCTGACTCTAGATGAGATTTCAGTGTCCTCTGCAGGTACAGCCTCTAGTGGTACAACGCTTGTTAGATTTGGTTTATATACATACGATGAAACCACAGCAACTTTAGTAGCCGCCACAGCAAACGACACAACAATCTTTAGTACTAGAAATACCCTGTACACAAGAGCGTTTTCAACAGGTGGTTCACTACCTGCTACATACACTCTTCAAGCGGGAGTTAGGTATGGGCTTGCAGTTCTATGGGTAGGAAGCACTCCAGGAAATGCTTACGTAGCATACGGATTTGCTCCAGGCTCTGTAGCAAGTTTGAGTCCAAAACTAAATGGTGCTGTTACTTCACAAACAGATTTGCCAACAACGGCTACACCAGTTACAACTTACAACACCGGTCTGTGGGGTAGATTATCATGACAGTAAATAAAGAAGATTTAGG
>Ga0315909_10004917_pt1 | contig 15560 bp, 5 predicted proteins | sample LakEriMetagenome_11_FD_203527 | JGI IMG/M metagenome (GOLD analysis project Ga0315909, IMG submission 203527) | Freshwater fungal communities from buoy surface, Lake Erie, Ohio, United States - Buoy 2 MA125 | ecosystem: Environmental > Aquatic > Freshwater > Lake | place: USA: Lake Erie, Ohio...
TAGACGCAGACCAGCTATGGGTGATATTATCAGGCATCTTGGGCATTGCCGGTATGCGTTCTTTTGAGAAGACCAAAGGCGTTGCCAGTAAATAAAGGTCGCCGATGCCATTACAAAAAATACTGTTCAAGCCGGGGGTCAATAAAGAGAACACCCGTTACACCACAGAAGGTGGATGGTATGACTGCGACAAAATTCGCTTCCGTCAAGGTAATCCAGAAATTATTGGCGGCTGGACAAGGCTTTCTACAAACACGTTTCTGGGAGTCTGCCGCTCATTGTGGAACTGGGTCACGCTTGCTGGCCCCAATCTTTTGGGCCTTGGCACAAACCTCAAGTTTTACATTGAAAAGGGCGGTGTTTACAACGACATCACGCCAATTAGAGCAAGCAGCACAATCAACAACAACCCGTTTACGGGCAACGGCACAACTACTGTGACCGTAACCGACACTGCACACGGCGGTGTTACTGGGGATTTTGTTACTTTTAGCGGTGCCACAGGCACGTACGCAACTACGTACAACGCCCAGTTTCAAATTGTTGTTACTGGCGTAGACACATACACCATATCTACTGCGCCGACAGTTATCCCCGCTGGCTCTACAGGCGGTGCTTCTGTTGTTGCCGCTTACCAAATTAACGTTGGCGCACCCTATGCTGTGCCTGTTACGGGCTGGGGCGGGGGTGTCTGGGGCAGTGGCCCTTGGGGTGTTGGCGCTGGTACGCTTTTCCCAATTCGTTTGTGGAGCCAAATTAACTACGGCGAAGATTTGGTGTTCGGCCCTCGTGGTGGCGGCATTTACTACTGGGATGCAACCAGCACAGTTGCTAGCCGTGGCGTAGCACTTAACACGCTTGGCGGCACAGTTACATTTACAAACGCTTCGCCTACAGTTGTGACCTCTGTCATTGAGTACACCGACGGGACAGCCCTTCAATTTGCCGCTACAACTTCTCTACCTACAGGTATTTCTGCGGCAACTACATATTACGTCATCAATAAAGGCGTCTCCGGCACAAACCCACTGACGTTTAATTTGCTTAATGCTGCCGGTACTTTGGTAGGCACTTCTTCAACGGGTTCTGGCGTTTACGTGTCGTTGCTTGTAGATGTACCAACTTTCCAAAATACACTGACGGTATCAGACTCTTTTCGGTTCATTATTGCGTTTGGTTGTAACGACTACGACAGTGTTGTGCTTGATCCTTTACTGGTTCGTTGGTCTAACCAAGATGATCCATATAACTGGACGCCGGATGACACCAACCAAGCAGGTTTTGCAAGGCTTTCACACGGCTCTGAGATCATTGCGGTTGTGCAGTCTCGTCAAGAGATTGTGGTGTTTACGGACTCCAGCATATACTCTTTGCAGTACCTTGGCCCTCCGCAGGCGTGGGTTCCGCAGTTACTTGGCGACAACATTTCTATCCAAGGACAGAACGCTGCCATCATTGCTTCCGGTATTGTTTACTGGATGGGCGTGGACAAATTTTACGCTTACGATGGCCGTGTGCAAACGCTCAATTGTGATCTGCGCCGTTACGTATTCCAAGACATTAACACCAGCCAAGCGGCTCAGGTTTTTGCAGGAACCAATGAAGGTTTCAACGAGGTATGGTGGTTTTACTGCTCTACCAACAGCATTGAAATTGACCGCTACGTAATCTACAACTACCTTGAAAAGACGTGGTACTACGGCACAATGAGTCGCACAGCTTGGCTTGATTCAGGGCTACGTGACTACCCAATGGCCACTACGTACAACAGCACTGCCGGTACTGGGCTGACGCTGTATCACGAGAACGGCTTGAATGACAGCGCGACAGCTACGACTTTGCCAATTAACGCTTATATTTCTTCGTCTGAGTTCGATATTGGCGATGGCCATAACTTTGGCTTTGTCTGGCGCGTGCTTCCGGACTTGACCTTTGAAGACTCTACAAACTCTCCCGCAGGAGCGGTGCCGACTGTCACCATGACGCTCTACGGTTTGGCCAACTCAGGCTCTGGAGTAACAAGCTCCGCAGGACAACCGGTAGCCAAAAGCAGTTCGTATGTGATTACCGAAGAGTTTACGGGCATGATCTTCACGCGTATGCGCGGTCGCCAGATGATCTTTAAGATTGAGTCCAACCAGATCAACACGGCTTGGCAGTTGGGCGCTCCGCGTATAGACATTCGACCTGATGGTAGGCGCTGATGACCAGACTTACGGTTGCCCCACCAAGTTTGCCGTTGGCTCCTGCGGAGTACGAACGCCGGTATCAGGATCAGCTAAACAACATTTTGCGTCTGTACTTTAATCGGATTGCAAACCCCGGCGACATTAACGGCTCGACGTTGAATTTGGACATTGCAACCATGCCGACGGATGCTGACTTCGGAACACTGCGTTCTGGTGATGTTTACTATGACACATCGGGTGGCGTAGCAACAAGTTACCCTCTAAGAATCAAAGCATGATATTATCGTTTAACCCCCATTTTGAGAGGCAAAAATGAGCCTGCACAAGTTTGCCCAAGACGTTGCCAGCAAAGGCCGTGGCGACGACTCTTTACTGATCCACATGACGCCGGACGAAGTCCAGCGCCTTCAAGCTTTTGCCCAAGCCAACGGTCGTTCATTGACCATTAACCCTGATACGGGTTTACCCGAAGCTGGCATGCTGTCGGACTTGTTTAAAGCTGTTGCCCCTATTGCCCTTGGCGCGTTCTTAGGCCCCGGCGCGTTTGGTATTGCTGGCATGGGTTTGAGCGCGGGTACGGCAGGCTTGGTCACGGGCGGTCTGACTACTTTGGCTACTGGCAGTTTGTCTCGCGGTCTCATGGCCGGATTGGGTGCGTATGGTGGTGCGGGATTAGCTGAAGGTTTAGCAGGTACAGGCGCAGGCATTTTAGGGCAGCAAGCCTCAGAAGCTACCGCCATGGAGTTGGCAAACGCAGGGGCAAGCGAAGGATTGACTGGCGAAGCATACAACAAAGCTTTCCAGCAAAGCGTCACAGATAAAATGGCTGGAGCCAACACGTTTTCCGCTGGATTAAACGCGGCCAAAGCCGACCCTATGGCGTTTGCCAAAGACAACTTTAAGTATCTGGGCGCAGCAGCAGCCCCAATCATGGCTGGGCAGATGGTTCCTACAACAACCAAGATGCCCGAGGAAACCAACCCTGCGTACATCCGTCAGAAGCTGTATGACCCTTACACCCAGACTTTTAAATCTTTGAAGCCTGTCAAAGCCAGCGAGTGGGGGGATCGCAACTTCTCCGACGCTTACACAAACCCACAAACAGGGATCGCTTCTGTATTAGATGTGCGCAAACCTGAACCTATGGCGGCTGGCGGTATTGTTGCATTAGCGGGTGGCGGGAATGTTGTCCGCATGGCTGGAGGTACTCCGCCTACTATGCTAAGTGATGAAGAGCTGTATCAAAAAACAGGTAGTTGGGAAGAAGCGGCTAGACTACGAGACGAACAAAACAACGCCCTGAACCAATACAACTGGGCGCAAGCTGCCCCTGCCGCCGCTGCCCCTGCTGCCCCTGCCGCCCCTGCCGCTTCTGCGTATAACCAATATACGGACGAGCAAATTGCCAGCTATCTGTCAACTAATCCAAACGTGGATATTCAGGAAGCAATCAAAACAACCAACGCTGATCCTGCTGCGGTCAACAGATACCTTGCAGGGATAGACAATTCTTTCCGTGGTTCTACTGACACAACGGGCGGCTCTGGCACGCTGGGCATCTACAACCAAATGAAAGCACAGGGTATTGACCCTACCGAATTGTACGGCGCTGCTACGGCGTTTGATCCTAAATACGCAGGTTGGTCAAAAGAAGATATTCAGCGTGGGTATAGCTTGGACAAAGGCGCATACGCGCTGTCTGACCAATTGGGCGGTAAAGTCTCTGACAAAGACTGGGCCAAGTTTATGGATGACAATAAGTATTCTATAAACGACATGGCGCAAGCTTTTGGCCTGTCTCGTAATGAAGTCAAGGCTCGCTACGACGCTGCTAAAAAGCCTCCCGAAAAGCCTATAACATTTAAGAACCCAGTTACAGGCGGCACGATGACTGCGCCTACGCGCACAACAACCACCGTGCTACCAACAGACCCGACAGTTAACGCGCCTCCCGGCACAAAGAATCCGTACGGCGGCCCCAACACTCCGGGCGACAAAACATACAACCCAGACGGCTCTATCACTGTGACGCCTAACATTCCCGGTCGTCCGTATGGTGGTTTCTCGGGCATGGACGAAGTCAAGAACGCGTACACCGCTGGCGGCGGCAGCTTGGGGTACATCCCCAAAGCGCCTAAAACAATCGCCGAGTTTAACGATATGTACAACCAGCAGACAGGCGACTCTTTGGCTGCGTACAACTACCTCATGGGCAAAGGTGGCGCTAAGTTTCCGATTCAAAGCGTTGCAGCGTCAACGGGCATTAACCGTCCGTATTGGACTGGCGCTATGCGCTACAAGCAAAAGTTTTTGACAAGCAACCCAGATGGCACGGTTACTTCAAGCGAAACAAATCCCAACGCGCCTAAAGCAAAAGGTGCTGCTGGCGCTAAAAAGGCCATCAACATCCTTGACAACCAAGGCAACACACTAGAAGCCACGCTGGGTGAAGATGGGTACTACTACACGTCTGACGGCAATAAGTATGATTCTTCTGGCGTTCAAGTCATGGCTCAAGGTGGCATCTCTGGCGACGGCGGTTTAAATTTGCACATTCCGCTTAACTTTGGTGGTGGAGGCGGTCAAAGCGGGTTTGGTGATTACGGTGCTGGAACGCCTATCCCAATGATGGGTACATTTGGGGGCCAAAACAATACGGGTACTGGCGGTTACGGCTATGCAGATCGTCCTGACGAAACCGGCGGTTTGTACAAAGGCCCGATGATGCCCGGAGGTTTAGACGACACAATGACCCCGGGAATGATGGCTGAGAATGCAGCAAATCAACAAAAAAACGCATCCGCGCAAGCGTACGCAACGGCAAACCCCGCATCTGTGTCGGACTTAGCAAAAGGTCTTGGTTTGTTTGCCAACGGCGGTATGACGGGTTACGCTATGGGTGGCGGCTTGGGCTCTTTGGGTAGCTACTCTGATGGTGGTCGTTTGCTCAAAGGCCCCGGTGACGGTGTGTCTGACAGCATCCCTGCAACGATTGGCGCTAAGAGACAGCCCGCACGCCTTGCCGATGGTGAGTTTGTGATCCCTGCGCGTATCGTGTCTGAGTTGGGTAACGGCTCAACAGAAGCAGGAGCTAAAAAGCTTTACGCCATGATGGATCGAGTGCAAAGAGCACGCGGCAAGACCACAGGCAAAAATAAAGTAGCGGCAAATTCCCGCGCTGACAAACATCTTCCCGCTTAAGGAATAGATCATGGCATCACCAACACTGCAACAATCGAGCATTACGCAAACCACAATCCCTGACTACGCTAAGCCGTATGTTGAGGACATGCTGGGCACAGCCGCAGGCTTGACAGACCCCAATCAAAACCCGTACATGCAGTACATGGGCGACCGCGTTGCGCAGTTCTCTCCTTTGCAAAAGCAGTCTTACGATAATGCGGCGTTGATGCAGTCTTCCCCTCAGTTGCAAGACGCAACTGCTATGGCAGGCTTGGCTGGTTTGGGCGCTCTCAACACACAGTACACCTACGACCCGTACAAGTCAGGAAGTATTACCGATCAGTATGTAAGTACGACGGAGTACGACCCGAGCAAGCCGCGTGGTAGTGGCAGCGTTCTTCAAGACTACATGAACCCGTACCGCGAGCAGGTAACGGACGTTCAAAAGCTCAATGCCCAGCGCCAAGCCGCAGTAGCCAACCAAGGCCAACAGGCGCAAGCTGCTCGTGCAGGTATGTTTGGTGGCTCTGGACAAGCACGCCAAGCCAGTCAAGCAAACGCAGAGTTGCAACGCAACCTGCAAGGCATTGATGCCGCCGGTTTGCAAAACGCCTACCAACAAGCACTAGCGCAGTTCAACACTGAGCAAGGTCAGAAGCAAGGCGCAGCCCAACTGAACGCACAACAGCAACAGTTTGGCGCAGGTCTGGGTCTTCAAGGTCTGCAAACCGCTAACCAAGCCGCTAGTAACTTGGCCAACATTGGTAACACGCAGTATCAGCAGAACATGGGCATCAACTCGATGCAGAACCAGTACGGCTTGCAACAACAGAACCAGTCGCAGAAGATCCTTGATACGCAGTATCAGGACTACCTAAACGCTCAGAACCATCCGTACAAACAAGTGGGCTTCATGTCCGACATTTTGCGCGGTTTGCCTTTGACTCAGCAGTCTTCGTCTATGTACGGACAGGCGCCTTCCATGTTGTCTCAAATAGGTGGCGCAGGTTTAGTCGCTAAAGGTCTTGGCGCATTTGCTGGCGGCGGCGCTGTTGGCGATCGTCCTGCTGGTCTGGCTGAATTAGCTATCTACAGAATGGGTCAGGATTAAATCATGCAATTAGAAGAACTATCTAATATCTCTGACAATTTGGCGATGATGGCAGACCCTGCTTTGCAGCAGTTTGCCCAGATGCACAAAGAAGATCCATACATGGTGTCGTTGGCGCTTAGCGAAAGCAACCGCCGCAAAAAGATGCGTATGGCGGCTCAAGGGCAAGCCGGCGGAATGCCGCAACCCAAAGTAGTTGATGCTGCAATTCAAGGCATGGCTCCTGCCCCCGCACCTGCACCTGCTCCTATGGCAGCGCAGACACAGCTTCCAGAGAACCAAGGTATTGGTGCTCTGCCCGCACCTAATATGCAGGGCTTAGCTGATGGCGGTATTGCTGGCTATGGTGACGGTGACATGATGCAAAACGCTGAGCCTGTGCTTCGTATGGCTGGTGGTGGTATGACGGGTTACATGCCCGAATTTAAGAATACAGGCGCTGTTAATGCCGCGTTTGAGGCTGCGCTTGAAAAAACATTGAAGTACGAAGGCGGCTACGTTAAGGACGACGCAGGCAAAGGTGAGTCTAACTTTGGCATCAATAAATCGGCCAACCCTGATGTTGACGTTAAAGGCTTGACCAAAGAGAAAGCACGCGAGTTATACAAGAAGCGTTATTGGGACGCTATTGGTGGTGATGCCTTGGCTGCAAAAGACCCCGCGCTGGCTACGATTGCGTTTGATACAGCGGTCAACATGGGCGTCAGCAAGGCAAGCCAGCTTATTGCACAGTCCAAAGGCGACCCTTCTGCAATGCTGAGTTTGCGCCAACAGCACTACGACAACTTAATTAAAGACAACCCAAAGAAGTTTGCCCCGTACGAAAAAGGTTGGAAAGACCGCGTAGCTGACTTGGCTACGTCTGTTATTCCTTCTGCGCAAGCTGGCGAGTTGCCAAAGCCTGCTGTTGCTGCAGCCCCTGCCGATTCTGGTGCGGCTTCTCAAATCCCCGGTCAAACGGTACAAGCGCCTGCTTCTAACTACGATCAAACCAACTCGTTCTTTGGTCGGATTGCGGACAAGCTGGGTATTCCTCTTGAAGCTCAACGCCAAATTGGTACCACGTTAAACGCCCCCACACCTCTGGCGCCTGTTGTTGGCTCAGCCAAATCAGGATCTTCTGGAATTGTTGCTTTGGGTGAGAAGATTGGCGACAAGCTTGGGTTTTTGCAAGGGCCTAAAGGCCGTATGTCGCCACAAGAAATTGCTGCATTGCAAAAAGAATCTGGCGGTTTAAAGGCACTCGAAGCCTCTCAGCAAGTTACCAAAGAAGCACAAGCCGCTGGCGCTACGCTTGATGAGCAAGAGTATTTGCGTAAGATGATTGAGGCTAATCGCGCCAAAGAAGCGGCAGCCAAATCCAGCAAGTCTGCTGATATTGCAGAAGCTTCTATGCTACGAGAAGGCCAAGATGTTGCCACGGCTCAGCGCCTAGCGCAGACAGGCGAAAGAGCGCAAACTGCTGGACGTGCGGACGCTCTTGTTGATCGAGTAATGCCTGCATCTACACCCGAGGCAACCCCCACGCTTGGCGCAGACCAAAGAGCGCCTGTACGCTACGACGAGTTTGGCCCTATAAATCTTGGCCCTGAATCGCTCGATCTAACCAAAAAAGAAATGGATGCCGTGGCCAAAGACGCCAAGGAAGCTACGCCTGTTGAAGCCCGCAAAGGTCTTACAAACGATGACTATCTAATGATGGGTCTAAATCTGTTAGCTAGCAAAGCTCCTAACTTTGCTACTGCCTTTGGTGAAGCGGGTGTTGCAACCCTTGGTGCTAAGCGTGCGCGTGAGAAAGATGAGCGAGAAGAAGCTAAACTCAAGGGCTCTGAAGAGTTGCAAAAAGCTCAAGCCAAGTACTACGGTGCATACGCCGGTGCTATTGAGCGTGGTGCCAAAGAAAAGAACGACGAGTTGGAAGCCGAGAAGTTGGTTCGCCAGTACATGGGTGACTGGGAAAGGAACAACAAGATTGCAAACATACAAGACCCAACAGCACGTTTGCAAGAAGAAGCGCGTATTCGTCAACAGATCTATACAAGTCTTGGGCTTACATCTATAATGCCAAAACAGGCTGGCTCAGCCTCACAATCAGACCCCCTTGGCATTTTGAATAAAAGGTAAGCCATGAAAATTAGCGAGATCCGCCAAAAGTATCCTCAATACAAAGAACTGAGTGATAGGGAATTAGCGGATGCGCTGCATGACAAGTTCTACCCCGACATGGAGTTGGGGGACTTTTACGAACGTGTAGGGCTTGCCAAAAAAGGCATAGGCGCTGCGGTAGGCAAAGGGATTGAATCCCTGATTTCGTCTGGCCGCACAGCTATCGGTGCGTTAACTGGTTCTGCTGAAGAAGCCGCCACTGCCGGCTTAGAACGCGGCAAAGACATTGGCACACGCTATGCTGACCAAGTTAGCCTTGACAAAGTAAAAAAAGCCTACGAAAAAGATGGCGTTCTGTCTGCCGCTGGCGAAGCCATTAGCCAAGTCCCTGCGGCTCTTGCTGAACAAGCCCCTAACCTTGCCGCCACATTTGGTAGTGCTCGTGCAGGCGCAGCGCTTGGTTCCGTTGCTGGCCCTGCCGGTACAGTAGTTGGCGGTCTTGCAGGCGCAGCATTACCATCTTTAATTCAGCAGTTTGGCGGCAACATTGAGCGTCAAGCAAGTGAGCAAAAAGGTCGGGGCGAAGCTCTTAAGATTTATACCGGAGCCGCCGGCGCTGCTGCCGTTCCTCAAGCCGCCTTGGATGTGGCGGGTACGTTTATTCCCTTGGGTGGCCGTCTTGTCAGCAAACTGACCGGCATTCCAGAGAAAGCGTTTTTTGGTAAATCTGCCGCGCAAGTTACCAAACTTGCAGATGAAAAACTACTAGCTACCCTTGCCAAAGGCACGGCCACTGGCGCTCTTGCTGAGATTCCAACTGAAATTGCCCAACAGATGATGGAGCGTGCGCAGGCAGGGTTATCCCTAACTGATGCCAGCGCATTGAAAGAATACGGCGAGACTGCCTACCAAGTTGGTTTGCTTGCACCTATTGGTGCGGCGGGACGTTTGTCTAGTCGTGCTGGTGCGCGTGGTGAAGTGCTTGCTACAAAGCAAGAAGAAGCACGCACACAACGGGAAGAAGAAGCTAAGACAGCGCAAGAAGAAGCTGACAAGTTGGAAGCGCGTAAACAAACGCCCGAGTACTTGCAAGAGATACAACAAAAGTACTCAGACTATCAAAAACAATTTGATGATCTAAACGCTAAAGCCAAAGTTAAAACTGATCCCAACGACTTTGCAGGCATTGAAGCCAAGCGTGAGGCGCGTAAGCAACTGGCTGAGTTGAAACAATCAGAAGAGTTTAAAAATCTAGTAACGGAATACAGGGCGGCACTGCCACGCATAGCGGCCATGGAGCAACAAAAAGTTGCTGACGAACAGCAACGTGTTGCAGGCATTGAGCAAGAAGCCGCCGCACTGCCACAAGATACTCAAGCGCAAGAATATTTTCAATCTTCGCAAGGCACGCTCCCCGGCTTTGAGCCAGTTGAGACAACCACCAAGATGCCAGAGGTGGACAAAGACGCGCAGTACGCCGATCTTAAAAACCAATACTACAACCTGACCCGTGCGCTTGAAGACCAACAGCAAAAGGAATCTGATGCCGCCGCTAAAGGTGACATTGCTGAACTTGAAAAGTTGCTTGGCCAACGCTCGGGCATGGAGACAGCGCGTAAACAAGCGGTTGATGAATTGGCGCTTGTCGGTGTTCCTATTGACCGCATGGCGGAAGCCAAGGCTATTAGCGAGAGACTAAGCAAAGCCAAAGATCAACTCAAAGCCATGGCTGGCCCCGGCTTTGATCCTGCCAAAGCACGCAAGCTGGTGGACAAGATCAAGACGTACGAAGAAGAAATGGCGCAGTACCCCGGAGTCCAACAAGACTTTGGGCTAAAGGCTACCAAAGAACAGCGCGTAGATACGCCTGAAGAGTTCCGCATAGGCAAGCAACGCTTGCAGGCTGATCGCATGGCTCCGTTGTTTGCCGGCCAAGAGCGTGGTGCTGCGGCGCAGTCTTTCATGGACGCTATCAAATCTTCGGATGAGTACAAGCGTCAAGCTAAAGTAAACCCAGAGATTGCCGCCCTGCTTCGCATGGCTGAGCCTAAAGACACATCTGCGGCTACCGGCACTGAAATTAAACGCATGGAAATGCAGGGCATGGAGCCTGCTCGCACAGATCAGTACTCCTTGTTCGATGAAGCCCCAGAAGTTCGTAGCGACATCCAGTCTGGCACAGGCGCACTAGCAACGAAATCCCGTTCAGCACTGATGGCTGAGTTGCAGATTGCTACTGCCGCTGGTAACCGCCAAGCCAAAGCTGACGCTATTGCCGCACTGCAAGACTTAAAAGCCAAAGAAATTGCCGCCAAAGAGAAAGCTGCCGCACCTACTGCAAGCGGTGTAAGTGGTGAGTTTGATACCGCCCCCGTTGCTGGAGCCCTTGCCGGTACTAAGATGCCTGCAGATGTAGCGCGTAAACAAGCCGTTGCCGATGCCCGTGAACTGTCCTACGCCAAGATGGTGACGCTTGTTAGCCAGTTTAATAAAGGCAGAGTTAAGCAAGACGAACTGGATACTGCGCGTAAACAAGTACTTGACAATCTTGTTGCTGACATTGAGCTTAACCGCGGCTCGTCTATGCCTGCCGCTGAACGCCTTGATATTGAGCGTGAAGCCAATATCCAGTTGCGTGACTTAATTACCCGCTTTGGCGACACGCGTGAGTTGACGGAAGTCAAGGGCGAGAAAGGCCAGACAAGCCTGATCCCTTCACAAACGCAGACAGGCGAGTTCCGTACCGAAGGCGGGCAAGGCCCAACAGTTGAAGGCCGCACAGAAGGCCGTAGGACATTTGGTAGCCCGTATGCTGCCGCCATGACCATCAAAGAAGGTCTGGATCAGATTCGCAACAAAGCAATCTCTGGAGAAAAAGGCACGGCTATCGAGCGCACATATACGCCCGAAGAAGCCTCTGTTGAAGCCTTACAAAAGGACATGGACAAAGCGTTTGCCGCGCCCAACCTGCCTGCTGAAGTCCTCACACTACTTAACCGTGTGGCTGACAACTTTGATGTGGTCAAGACCAACCCATCAGAGGGAACGGAAACAGCCCTGCCGCCCAGCGCCCGTGGCACAGTCCCAACAAAACTGGTGGACGACATCTCCTCATGGCTGCACCGCGCCATGGTCACAGGTAATAGTGATCCGGCAATGTCTGCGCGTGTTACTGAGCGCCTTGACCAGCTTGAGAAAGCTAAGATTTCTGAGACACAGCCAACAACGCGTGGCACAGAGACTGCCATCCAAGGCGAGTTAGACTTAGAAGGCAATAAACTCAAAGGTCGTATTTTTGAGTCTGCTCAAGCATTTGAAAACTATCTAGGCAGCGAAGCATTGCAAGGTTTGCGCTCATCCATGGGCATCGTTACCCAGACTGTTGCACGCCTGACACGCCAATTAGCTCCGCTAAAAGCACAAGCAGAGGGCTTGGCCAAGCAACTTAAAGCCGCCCAAGATCAGTACGATAAAGCCGTAGCCGTCAGGGGTGCCGATGTTGGCGCAGCCAACCAGATTTTGGAAGCTACTAAGCGCCGCTTGAGCCGTGTTGAGAAAGTCTTGGATGGCCAGTTGCGTCAGTTCCAGATTGATTATCTCAAAGCAAGCACTGCGTTTGAGTTCTCTGCACAGACATCTGAAGACATCGCTGACGCGGTTGAAGCCAACACAAAAACATTCAGCCAGCCTGAGTACGATGCACGTAAAGAATACGTGACGGCTAAACGTGACTTGCGTATACAAATGCGCAAGCGGTTGCCTGCTAAAGCCCATCCAAAGCTGGAGATGGATTCGTTCAGTAAAGGTTTGAGCGACTACTCTGAGCGCCGCAAAGAATACATCCGCCCTGCGGAAGAGCGTCTAGCCAAAGCAACAACTGCGTATCGTGCGCAGGTGGCGCGTAACCAACGCCAGTCACACATCGTAGCGTTCTTGGACAGGGACTTGTCTTTGCAGATGCAGCTTCAAAACGAAGCGGCTTTGATGGACGGCTTGGCCACTAACCTAGTTAACACCAAGATGGCCTTGGACGAAGCGTTTGAAACGCAAGATCGTAGCCGTATTGAGAAGGCACAGAAAGACATTGCCACAGCAGAGCAACTTAAAACAGAAGCCGCTGCTGAAAACGATACCAAGATCAAAGCGCTTACCGGCCAGATTGCTGACTTGTCAGACAGCTTGCGTAATATACAGCGCCAGATTCGCGGTGAAGAAGGTGCAGTAGCCGAGCAGCAGAATGTGCGTCTGGCCACTAAGGAAGAGACACAAGCTGACCGCGAAGCCCGTGATGCAGCAGTTCGCAAGAAAACGCAAGCACAGCGTGAGAGCTTGGAACTGATCCCCGGTGAAAAGATTTCTTTTGAGAAGCGCCGTCAACTCATTGAGTTCTTGGACGCATCGCCTGCAAATCTGGACGAACAAGACGCCATCATTAAAGATGAAGACTCTACAGCCAAGCAAAAGGCCGAGGCTCACTCAGAGATTACGCGCATCAACACGCGCATGGAAGAGCTTACCAAGCTGTTCTCCAACGAGCCAGAGATTGCACAAGCCGCTACTGCGGCCATCGACAAGCGCATCACCAAGCTACAGAAAACCATTGACGCTGTAACTGCACGAAGCCAAGAGAAGGGCATTGAGAAGAAGCTATACGACTCGCGTATTAAAGAGTTGAACAAATACAAGCAGGAGATGAAGAAGCTTCAAGCCAAGCGTTCAGCTAGGCGAGGTGTTGAGCGTACGCCTGTTGGCCCTAATATTTACGAAGAACCCATGGCGGTTCAAGGTCAGGCACGTACAGTTGTTGCCGCCCCTGCTCCTGAGTTGGAGCCCGTAGAACCCGGCGTTCGTCTTGCTCCTCGTAGGATTGGCCCCGTGGTCAAGGCAAACGTTACCGCTGGTAATGTGCGTACAGGTGACTTGACGACTGTAGATGAGCGCACACTTCCGCCTAACAGTCGCGTTAAGCAGTCTGGCACGACACGTCCTATGACTGGTTTGCAAGCTCAAAGACAGGCCAACAAAGACACTGCGCTCAAACGTGCAATGGATCGACTAACGTACTTGGAAGACCTGCAAACAAGAAACGATGACGCTCTTGCTGTGGCACAAGAAGCTGGGGACAAAGACCGTATTGCTAAACTGACAAGCAACACGACACGTATCAATGACAACATTGAGTTGGCAAACAACGAACTTGCCAAAGTAAACAAAGGCGTTGCCCGTATTGCTGAAATCTATCGCCCAGACACACTAAGCCAAGCAGCCGCTACAGCTTCGCAAGGCCCTGCGCTCAGAGACAAGGTGGACACGGAGCAGAGTGCTGCTGCCATCATGCAGAACATCTCTAAGACATCGACCAACCCAATCAATAAAGCGGTGGCTGAGCGTCTGAAGATGTTGTTAGGCAACACTCGCGTTTACTTGGAAAACAATCTAACTGACAACAACGGCAATGCTGTGTACGGCCAAGCCGCTGCTGACGGCTCGTTTATTGTTTTGGACAAAGAGTTTGGTTTAAATGAAGTGACCGCGTTGCACGAAGGTGTACACGCCGCTGTTGAGCGCGTCATGCGTATGCCTGAGAGCGAGCTATCTGCTGACCAGTTAGCCGCTAAACGTGAACTTCAAGCTTTGTTTGAAGCCGCCCAGAAGGACGGTAAGTTTACTAACGAGAACGCTTTGACAGACCTGAGTGAGTTTGTCTCTGAGGCTTTGTCTGACAATGTGTTCCAGCAAGAACTTTCACAGCGCAAGTGGACACTTCAAAACATGTGGGAAGGTTTGAAGCGCGGCATTATGAAGATGCTGGGCATCGATATGCCTACCAACATGATGGAAGCTACGCTGGCTGCAGCCGACCGCATTATGACCAAGGTGCCTCGTGCTACTCAAGCGGACATGACGTTGGATGCGCCAAGGCTAAACCGCCCACGCAACTCAGAGTTTGACGACATTGTTAACATTTCTAACAAGATTGTTGCCCGTCAGAAAACTTGGAGCGAAAGCATCAAGGTCAACGCCACAGGCTTGGCCATGGAGACCCAGTTGGTCGACCGCTTTGCAGGATTTGAGCGCCTGTCTAAGACGATGGATAAGCTCAAGGGCATCCAGATGATGTACTACTTGCGCATGTATGACCAGCGCATGAACTTTGTGGCGCAGTCTGCCGCTAATGGTGCGTTGCAAGTGGTTGAGAAAACCCGTGCCGATGGCCAGAAAGAGTACATCATTGAGAGCAAAGCAGGCGCCAGCTTGCGCGGTGTAGCCGAGATTCTCAAAGGCGCCGCAAGTGAAATGGGCAGCGTCGACAACGCCAGCCGTACGTTTACTACTTACATGGCGGCTCTGCGTGCTAAGCGTGTTGGCTTAGACAAACTGAACTTTAGCGGTACTGTGACGCAAGCGGAACTAGATCGTGTACTGGCAACAGTTGAAGGCAATAAGACCATCAAGGATGTCTTTGAGCGTGCCCGTGAAGAGTACAACACGTACAACAAAGGGCTTATTAACTTTGCTGTGGCCACTGGCGCTATGCGTAAAGCCGATGCTGAAATGTTGCTCAAGAGCAATGACTACATCCCGTTCTATCGTGAGCGCAACGGTGTTGTCGAACTGATGATTGGCGGAGAAAACCCCGTCCGTATTGGTAACATTAAAGAGCAGCCGTATTTAAAAGACTTGGTTGGCGGTGATGCTCCCATCATGGACTTCATGGTTAGCTCGGTGCAAAACACCAACATGTTGGTGGACATGGGCTTGCGTAACTTAGCCACAAAGAACGCTGTGTTTGAGTTAAAGAACATGGACATGGCCAAGATCACGGACAAGATGACTTCCGGCAACGACGTCGTTAAGTTTAAAGTTGACGGTGAAGACCGCTACGCCATGATTGATACCGATGCTGCCGGCGTTCCTGCTGACATCTTGGTCAAGGGCATGGAAGGTATCCCAACACAGATGCCGTTTAT
>Ga0315909_10004919_pt1 | contig 15557 bp, 22 predicted proteins | sample LakEriMetagenome_11_FD_203527 | JGI IMG/M metagenome (GOLD analysis project Ga0315909, IMG submission 203527) | Freshwater fungal communities from buoy surface, Lake Erie, Ohio, United States - Buoy 2 MA125 | ecosystem: Environmental > Aquatic > Freshwater > Lake | place: USA: Lake Erie, Ohio...
GATGCGTGATCAGTTTGTGTCGACGTTGATTGCCACCGCCCACTACGACGTGGAGTCTGAGCGGATTGCCCACGCCATCGTCGAACGGCTGACAGGGGTGAAGCGATGAGCTTGGCTGAAACCATCAAGCCGGTGGGGCGCTGGTGTCGCGAATGCGGCCAAACTGGCGACCATTTCCCGAACTGCTCTCATCACATGGCGGAAGACGAGGACACGTCTCGCGTCGACGTCTTTGAGCGCAGCGATGTCGTCGAGGCAGTCCGCCAAGCATTGGAGCACTACGAAGTTTTCAGCGATTCGCAGCTGGCCGCTGAGTACCTTGTTGACAGGATCACCCGATGAAACTCACGACGACGATCGATGTCACGCTTGGCCGTGGGCAGAACATGCGCGAGCACTATCGTGTGAGGGCGGACCGGGTGAAGGAGGAGCGGGAGGCGACGGCGAGGGCGCTGCCTGCGACGCTGTTCGATGGGTCAACGATGCGCGGCGCGCTCACTGACGACCGAGGCGCGCGCGTCACCCTCATGCGACCCATTGCCCGCATCCCGCTCGACACCGACAACCTCTCTGGCGCGTTCAAGGGCGTGCGTGACGAGGTGGCCAGCTATCTCGGGGTCGACGACAGGTCAGACCGCATCCATTGGGTCTACACGCAGGAGAAGGGCAAAGGGCTCAAGCCGACGGTGACGATCGAGGTGCTACCCGTCGGCGACATCGACCCCCAGGTGAAGCGGGTGCGGGAGCTGGAGCAACAGCTTGACCGGTGGCTGACGTTCGGGGTGGTTGCACTCGGAACAGCTGAAGGCCACGACATCGTGACGTCAACCCGCCGCTTGCTGGGGATGGTGACGACGTAAAGCGGACTGCGGTCCCATCTTTCGGACAAGAGTCGGATAGGGTGTCGTTTTGACACCCTGTTTGTTTTTGGTAGGCTGAACGCATGACTGACGAAACCACACCGACGCTGCCGGTGGTGAAGCGCGACGAGAAAGGTCGCTTGCTGGCCGGCTCTGCTCCCATTTCCCGAGGCAAGCCCGCGCTGCCCGACTGGTTCAAGTCGAAGGCGCCCGAAGCATTGCGATACCTGCTCGAGGTGGCGTGCGGCGAAAAGGGCGAATGCCCGAAGCTGCGATTGCAAGCCGCCGAGCGCGTTGTTGAGCGCTTCTATGGGAAGCCTGACGCCTCGATCGAGGTGACCGCCACAACCAACGAGGCCCTCGAGGTCTTGCGTGCATTGGCCAAGCCACGAGAGGAACCGTGAGCCTGCTGTGGGCGCCGGCCCATGTGACGCAGGCGCTGGCCGAAACCATCTCGATCACCGACCACCGGACCGGCGCAAGCACCCCCTGGCGGTTGAACACCGAGCAACAGCAGATGTTGCGCACCATCTCCACCGGTGCGTGGACGTTTGCTGCCAAGCCTCGGCAGGTCGGCGCGACGACGGTCACCCAGTTCGATGACATGCTGTGGTGCGCCATCAACGACGCAGCGGGCAACCGCGTGCGTTGTGGTCTGTACGTCGACACCGAGGCGAAGAGCAAAGAGCGTGAGGCGTTTGCGCGTTCGGTGAAGGCGTCGCCATCACTCGTCGACATCTTTGGTGACATCGACATCAACAGCGAGCGCGTGGTCTTCCCAAAGGGCAGCGTGCTTGTGTTCGGTACGGGGTCCGGCAAGAGCGAAGGTCGCTCGGGCAGCTACCAGCGCCTGCACCTGTCGGAACTCCCGTTCTGGGCCAATCCCAGTACCTACGGGGCACTCATCCCGTCGCTGTCCCTCGACGGACAGATTGTGATTGAGACGACGCTCGACGTTGACGCACCAAACGGCCTGCTTGCTCGAGACCTGTGGCGGCAACAGAACCGCTACCGAAAACTGTTCTTCTCCGTCGAGGACCACGGGCACGAGTATCGCGCGCCAGCGAACGCAATCAGCGAGGAGCAGTGGATGTGGGCACAAGAGCAGGGCTTCACGCAGCGTGAGTCTGCCGCCTGGTGGCTTGCCGTTGGCCTGCCCGACTTCGTCGCCGGCGACGTCTCGCGCCTCATGCGTGAGTACCCGCAGATTCCCGCGCACATGTTCACTGCTGGCGCCTCGCGGTGGGTGCCAGTCGAACCGAAGGTGACCACCCCGCAGACGTTCTACGTTTGCGATGGCCAACGTGTGCCGGTGTGGATTCCGCGCGACGAGACGTGTGGGAGCGTCGTCGTCTCCGTCGACACGGGCAAGGGCGTGGAGAAGGACCGCACAGCGTGCGCGGTGCTTGACAAGCGCAGTCATCGCATCTGCGCGGTGTTCGTGTCGAATACGATGGATGTGCACTCGTTTGCGCGTGTCGTGCGTGACCTCGTCGCTCGCTACACCGACCCACCGCCGACCAAGGGTGTTGGCTGGGGCGTGCAGCTCGAGCCACCGTCTGCGCCTGAGGTTGTCGTCGAGAACAACGGGATCGGTGAAGCGATGGTTCTCGAGCTTCGTCGACTGGGCGTGTCGACCATCGACTTCCCCACCACCGAGGCCAGCAAGGTCGACGGGCTCACACTGGTTCGCACCGGTTGCGTCGACGGCACGTTGTTTGGGCCGAAGGAACTCGCCGAAGAAGCCGACGATCTGTGCAAGGACGAGCGAGGTAACTGGAAGGGGCGCAAAGACTTGATGATGGCCATCGGTTTTGGCCTGATTCGTTTGCGTCAGTCCCCATGGGAACCGCCCGCCCCGCGACGCCGGCAAGGTCAAGTGGATGTCGAGGCGATGTTGAGTCGGGACACTGGAACGGCTGACTGGTAGGAGTTGACATAATCCGCTGCCATCGCGAACATGTGCGGCATGAAATCCCCCTACGCAAACCCGTACGGCAGTCTGACCAAAGTCGACGTGCAAGGCCCCTCGCCCGAAGAGCAGGCCAAGGCGAAGCAGGGTTCGGCGAACGCTGACCTCTTGCGCATGCTCGGCAGCGCTGCACCCGTCGTGGGGACGGCGCTTGGCGGTGTCGCTGGCGGTCTGCTTGGGGCTGCAGGTGGTGCAGCGCTTGGCCCGGGTGGAGCTGCGGTTGGTGCTCTCGGTGGCGCTGCCAAAGGTGCTGGCATCGGCAGTGCTCTCGGTGGGCTTGGCGGCAACGCACTTAACGGTGCAGCCGACATGCAGACGCGCGAGTCCGAAGAGAAGGACATCGCGCGTCGCCGCAAGCTTGAGGCCCTGCAGCAGGTCATGGGGCTGGTCTGATGGCAAGCAAGCGCCGCCCACGCGATCCCGACCGCATGCGGGACGTTGACATTGAGGTTGCTCCGTTGCTCCGGTCCGATGGGACCGAGATTGAGCAGCGCATCACCGCGCGTGGACTGTTGCTTGAAGCCCTCGACACATGGCAGGTGTACGCCGACCAACGCTACCCGCGCGCCCAGCTCAACGAGCGCTTCATCGCTGGCGAGCAGCAGTACGGCATCTCAACGCAAAAGGGCGTGAGTGAGCTCATCGTTGATTGGCCGCAGTGGCGTGGCCGCTTCGTGTGCCGCAACCTGATGCGCAACTTGCATCTGACCAACATCGCCCGCGTGACCAAGGGTGACCCCAGCGTGAGCTGCTGGGCCGGTGACGGCAGCAACGGTGATCTTGCTGTGTCCGAAGTCGGCAACGGGCTGCTGCAGTCGTTGCGCACCTCGCAGGACCACCGCAAGCGTATTTCTCGAGCAGCGTGGACGTGTGGGGCTCAAGGCACCGTCGCGTTCTACACGACGTGGGCCACCGACAAGGGCCCCATCGAGGGCGGGCAATACCTCGGTGACGTGGACGTGGCCCAGCCAATCCAGGTGTTCGACTGGATGACGGATGGGAGCGAGGACATCGAGGACAGCCAGTATTGCGCTGTGCGTCGGTGGATGCGCCCATCGGAAGCGCAAGCGCGCCTGCTCACCGTCGACATCGAAGAGCCGCCGGCGAAGCAGCAGATCAAGACCATTTGGGGCGACAGTGGCGATGAGCGCGTGGAGTGCTGGGAGTACTGGCACAAGCCGTGCGAGCGCATCCCCAAAGGTCTGTTCATCATGTTCATCGGCGGCCACGTCGTCGACGTGCGGGATTTCCCCTATGATCATGGCGAACTACCTCTCTCGATCTGGAAGTGGGCCGACGTGCCCGACTCCCCACTTGGAGCAACGCCGGCCGACGACGCCGTGCCCATCCAGCGCGTGCTGAACGACCGTCACTCTGATCTGAGCATCATCACGCAGAAGTCTGCGCGTTGGCTCATGTTCATGACGACGAGGGAGATTCAGAAGCAGCTGCGCGCCGACCCGTCATCCATCGGTGTTGACGACGTCGCAGCCATCAACGCCACCAAGATCATTGGCGCGCCTCCTCCGCCCGCGCTCATCTACACGCAGATCGAAGAGGCTGAGCGCATGTTGCGTGAGGTCTACGGTGTGAATGAGGCCGTGAGCGGTAGCGACACCAGCCAGATGAAGAACGCCCGCATGATGGCGTACACGACCGAGCTCGACGGCCAGAAGCTGAACCCGACCATCGTGGCGCGCGACCACGCGTTGCTGCGCGTGTACCGTCAAGCGCTCCGGTTGTGGCAGCAGTTCGTGTCCGAGGCTCGCACCGTGCGCATCATGGGGCAAGGCAGCATCATGCAGGTGATGGCATTCCAGGGGGCCGACTTGAACGGCGTGGACGCGTACCTTGAGCCCACCAGCGGACAGGACCAGACGCGCAAGGCACAGGCTCTCGACGCCGAGCAAGCCAGCGTGGCGGGTTTCATGGACCCTGTCCGTGGTGCCGAGTTGCGCCAGTCCGGCCAGATGTCCACACGTGCGGACGTACTGGCACGCAGCATCGTGCAGCGCCAAATCTCCGACGTGCAGCGTGGGTTTGCAGCGCAGGCCGACCCCAACGTCACCCCATCGATTGCGCTTGCCGAGATCGGGCTGGCCATCGAGCAGGCAGACCAAAGCATCGCGCCGATGCTGCAGCAGCTTCTCGCGCAGTACCAACAGATGCAGCAGCAGGTGGAGCAACCGCAAGGCGCCCCGCAAGCCGTTGAACAACCAGAACAGGGCATCGCATGAAAAGCTGGCACATTGGCCTCGTCGTTCTCGCACTCGTCGCGTTCTTCGGTGGGCCCCCTGCCGCGAAGGCGTTGAGCATGCCGCTGTCGCAGCTGAAGAACTGCGACAACATCACCATTTCCTCGACACCGGTCAGCTCTGAGACATGCATGGGCGGGTGGGGTAGCAACATCACCGTGCAGAACGAGTCCACGACGTGCATTCGCGTCGGCGGGTCTGGTGTCACCACCACCACGGGCTTTTCGGTCGGCAGCGGCTGTGCAAGCGGCGCTGCAATCTCGATCGACACCAAGCGGCTGTGGATGATTTCCAGCGGTGCTGACGTCACTGGTGTGGATGTCATTTGGGGCGCACAGTGAATCGCCAGATCATGGCCATCGCCGTGCTACTCTCGCTGCCGTCGTCATCGACGGCGGTTCGCTTTGGCGTCAAGAGCGATGCTTCCGTGACGTTTGTATCGCCCTCGACAGCACCGCCCCCACCAGGTGCCCCGCTGGTCTGGGTCGATGGGGCCAACCTCGACGGTTTGAACAACAGCACGTTGACCAATGGCGTTGAGTTCTCGTCGACGACGTTCGTCAATCGCGGGAGTCTCGGCGGCACGTTCAGTGGTGGTGCTGGTGTTGCCCCGACGTACAAGGCCAACTGTGTTGGCGGGTACGGGTGTCTCTCGTTCGATGGCGTCGACGATGTTGCGGCGAGCTCACTAGCGGCTGCCTCGTTTCAGTTCCTCCATGTCGGGCCAAGCACCTGCTACGCCATTGGCCAGCCGGTGCGAAACGTGGCGACGGGCACGACGGCGACGATGGGCATGTGGGCAACCTCACGCGCCAACGTGGGCGAGGTTGGCGAAGTGGGCTGGCTCAACGACAGCCAGTACAACAGCTCTGCGAGCAACGCAGACCTCTACGATGGAGCTGCGCCAAAAGCTGGCGGAGTGACGTCGGCGAACGGGGCGTACTTGCAACAGTCGTGGACGCGCCACGCCGCGTGGTACAACCCCGGTGACGTCGGAAACGACTTCATCATCTACACCAACGGGGTGAACGTCGCCGAGACTGAACCGACGGCAGCGAGCGCCACTGCCCCGACGCGCACGTTCCAGATCGGGGCAGCGCTCAATGCCCTCTACTGGGTGGGCAACATCTTCCAAGTCGTCTGCTACTCGTCGGCGCTGTCGGGTGCGCAAATCACGGCCCTCGACGCGTGGGGTCAAAGCAAGTTGACGGCGTCACCGTACCCGGCCGGCAGCTGTGCGACGGGCGCCGCGAAGCTCTGCGGTTCGCAGTCGCCGTGCCGCATCGGGGTGATGGGTGACTCGATCTCGTTCGCGTCCGGTGGTGTGACCGAATGGCCCGACACCATGCGGACAAACCTTGCATCTCCGACGTACGTCGTGATCGACGAGGCTGTGAGTGGTGCGCGCGTGTCGACGGCGAAGACCACGCAGTGGACGAACCGACTGAAGCAGCAAGGGCTGGCGGCTCTGGTGTTGTTCATCGGGCGCAACGACATCGACGACAACGTGTCCGCAACGACGGTGCTGTCTGACCTCGCATTCGTGGCCAGCGAGGCAACAGCGGCTGGCATCAAGGTGATGACGGTATCGGCGCTTCCGTCGGGCAACGAGGCGGGATGGACCGCAGGCAAGCAGACGCAGATGGATGCGCTCAACGCCGGGCTGGCTGGCGCTGCCAGCGGTTGCCGCTCACACCTCGACGTCTACGCCAACTTCGAAAACCTGCCGGGTAGCGACACCCTTGCTGCCATCTACGACAGTGGCGACGGGCTTCACCCGAATCAGGCTGGTCAGGACTTGCTCGAATCGCTCATCCGCCCCACTGTTGGCCCATAGGAGACCACATGCCCCCTTGGATTCTCGCCGCCATTCCCGCCATGCTCGCCGCGTTCACTGCTGTGACGACGGGCGCGCTGATCTTTGGTCCATTCCTCGTGCCTCTGTGGCGCGCGCAGATGACCGAGATCCAGCGCCAGCGCATTCTTGCTGCCGTCAAGGGCGCCAACGACACGCTTGGCCCCATCGTGAAGAGCACGCCCAACTGGTTTGACGACCGCCTGCTTGCCATCTCGGAGATGGTTGAGCGTGAACTCGGCAAGGTTGACCCCGTGAAGGTCAACAACGTGGCCAGCGGTGTCGTGTCGAAGTCCGTCGCCAGCATGAGCGGTGCACCGGTGGGGGTTCGCTGATGAAGAACAAGTGGCGCGCGTTCCTCGTCTCCTCACTCACAGTGTTGCTGTCGACGAAGGCCGGCGCCACCGCTGGCGTTGCCGGCAGCCTTCTCTCCGCTGGCGTCATGGTGGGCCAAGTGCCAGTCCCTGAGGGTGCAAGCAGCGAACAAGTAGCGCTCTACCTCGCGATTGGGCCATTCGCCGCGTGGCTGTTCGCCCGCATCGTGGCGATGAGTTCGGTGTTTGCGCTGGCAGTGCGCGACAATGCCAGGCGTCGGGCCCTTGCACTCGAGGCGCTCCCGCACGCACAACGCCCCAAGAACGCCGAAGCGCTCATTGTCCGACTCCACGACCGGGCCGACCTCGCTGACGCAGTGGGGCGTGGTCTGGAGACGTGGAGACTACCAGCATCCAACATCGGCCCAGTGCCGACGGTGAAGCAATGACCCGACACGGATTCGATCCGCCCGCCCGCGTGATGTGGCAGAGCCATGCCGAATGGAGCAAAGACCCGTTCGGCCGTGGCGACAAGACCATCGGGCAATGGGGCTGTCCTGCCGCCTCGATTGCCGAGGCGCTGCGGTTCTTCGGGATGGATGCGGAAGCGACGCCCCGTAGCGTCGTGCACGAGGCGTTGAAGGAAACCCCGCCCGTGTGGGCGCCCGGAACGTCTTTGGCCGTCCTGCCGCGTCTGGCGCGGTCTGCGGGGCTCATCTGCAGCGACTTCGGATGGCGCGACATCACCGATGAAGCCATGTCGCTGGCCACCCGCAAGCACATCGACGGTGGCGGCGTGGTGTGGTTGCAGGTCGACAAGAACGACGACGGGAAGGGCGACCACTGGACGTGTGCATTCGCGTACGACGAGAAATGGGTTTACATCACCGACTCGGCGACAGCGAAAGTGGAGAAGCTCGGCGTCGACACGATGCACGGGCAAGCGGTGTGGGCTGGCAAGCCGAAGACCTACCACGCCGTGCGGGCCTACCCGCTTACCCGCGCTTGACTTTCGCGGGGAGCAGTGGGATTGATGGGGGGCCTTTGTGGCGCAACTGGTAGACGCGGTGCACTCAAAACGCACTGGGTGCGGGTTCGAACCCCGCCAAAGGCACGAGCGTTGTAGGCACCTGTCGGCTGGGTGCACCCGCCTGTAAAGCGGCGACTTCGGTCACGGTGGTTCGACTCCATCACAACGCACCAGCCCGGGCGCTGAGCCAAAAGTTCTGACAAAGGGTAACGCCACTCTTGACGGGTGGCGTTTTCTTTTGCACCGTGACGAGGTGCAAAACCAAGAAATCGCCGCTGCTGTTGCCCGTTTTACGGAACGAGTCGCCACGTCCAGCGGAGAGGCGCCGGACGTCGTCATGATGCCCGCTTCTGTCTACGCAAAGTTTCGCTGGGGACGCCCTCGCATCGTGCGGTTCACCGCGCCGGCCGACCCGCGCGCCCGCTTGCGCTGGGACAAGAAGTAAGGCACCGTGACGAGGTCGGCGGAGTTCACTCTCCACCACGACGCGTTGACAGGGCACGCGCCTACCTTCGACATGGTGTCGCAGGGGGCGCGTTGTTCTTTTGTGGTGCGGGCAAAAAAAGACCCCCAAAGAATTATGGGGGCCTCATCGTGCACGAGCGATTCGGTACGCGATGGGTAGAACCTAGCGACGCAGCCCACACAGCGCAAGCGCGGCGTCGACACACCCCGGATCTTTCGCGTGGCGCATGCACTCGCGGTAGGCGGAGCGGGCGCAAGACTTCGAGCGCACGTCATCATCCCTGGTGTCGCGCACCAGAAACGCGATGAGTGCCACGACAGCGGTGATGACGAGCAGGCGCGCCACCTCGTGTGGGGTCACGTCTTTGAGCAGTTCACGCGCGTTCATCGGTCCTGCCTTTCGTAGCAGAGCAGTTCACTGTGTTCGTACTCGGTGACGACGAACAACGTCACAAGCGCGAGCACGATCACAGTGAGCAGCCATACGCCATCACGCAAGTTGCGGTTCTGCGCGTGCAGGTCGTAGCTGTCGCCAGATGGGCCGCTTGTCGGGGTCATCGCTGCTCCTCTTCGGCAAGCAAACGCTCGCTGACAATCATGCGCACTGCTGAGCTGAGCGACACCCCGCGATTGCGCGCCCATGCCTTGAGGCGCGTGTAGATGTTCTCGGGCCAAGCCATGTTGAGTCGGTTGGTGTTCATGCCTGCGACCATATCACGCGCCGCATGGGCGTCAAACATGCACCGTACGTGCGCAACAAGTGTGCCAGTTGACATAATCGGTGCTGAACGGCAAGAATGTGGCGTCCCAATCAGGAGGTCCGCTCATGGCACTCGTTACCGGCTCAGATGGCAAGGCAGTCCCGCAGGGCTTCCAGTCCCGCCCCGCGTTCGCGCAGATTCGCCCCACGGGCTCCGTTGCCCTCACCACTCCCACCGTCGCGACCACGTTCGCTGGCGCCAACATGGCCGCTGGTCTTGCTGACCCCGCCACCAACGCTGGCGGATTCATCGTCTCGGCGACGGCCGGCACCATCACCGCCCCGCGTGCGATGAAGGTCCGCGCCCGCTACTCGCTGAGCAACATCACCGTCGTCACCACGCAGGTCATCACCGCCGAGATCTACGTCGGCGCCGTCGCCAGCGGCGGCAAGTGCATCCAGACCCAGTTGACCGCCGCTCCGTGTCAGGTGGCTGGCGAGGTCATCCTGCAGCTCGCTGCGGGCGACGTCGTCACGCTCAAGATCATCGGGTCGACCGGCAACTTCACCGCAGACACCGGCTTCATCCTCGTCGAGGAGGTCTGAGTCATGGGCAACGGCGCATCCTCATCCAGCGGCGTCGGCATCGACGCTGGCCAGCTCGGAGAACGGTCGTTGATGCGCCTTGAGCGCTTCAACGTCGTCAAGCCCCGCGCGGCCAACACCTCTCTCATCGTGGCCAGCGTTGACCCCAGCGGCGTTGCTGTTGGTGCCTCGCTGACCCTCGCCTACGTCGGCAAGCTGCGCAACGCTCGCCGCATCACCCTCTCCGTCGACGACGACGATGGTGGTGGCGGTCTGTCCGTCACTGTCATTGTGACCGGCATGCGCTTCGGCGTTCGCATCGTCGAGGAGCTGACCGCAACGGCGACCAGCGGGACCATCCTCACTGTCACGTCGACGAAGTACTTCGATCAAGTCACCTCTGCGGTGCTCAAGTCGAAGACGGCGGCGGACAGTGGTGACGCAATCTTCCTCGGCATCTCTGGCGTTGGCTTCGGGCTTCCGTACCCGATCGACAAGGTCACCGATGTCCTGATGATTGCCCGCAACAACGCCGGCACTGAAGGCCAGATTGCGGTGTCTTCCTCGTCTGTCGACGTCGAAAACAGCGCCATCATCGGGCTGACGCTCGCTGCGGCCGACGACTACGAAGTCGAGTTCCTTCGCTCTCGCCACGTTGACGGCTTCGGCCGTACTGGAGTGTTTCCGTGAACGCTGATGTGAACGCCAACAGCAACAACAACGCGCCGTCGGCGCCGTCGTCATCGTCTGATGACTCGGTGGCTGTTGGCGTTCGCTCTCACTCTCGCCCAGCACGTGCCACGCGCAGTGCTCGGGAAGAGGGCCGCACCGACCCGACGGCCAAGCCCGCCAAGCGCGAGCCACCGAAGGAACGTGGCCCTCGTGAGGCTGACCCGTCTGCCGAGATGCGCAACAAACTGCGCGAGACGGTGAAAGACGACATCACCGAAGACGACGACGAGATGCCGTCGCACGACGCGAGCGGCACCGAAGACGACGCAAGCGGTGAAGGCGAGCCTGTCGAGGGTGAAGAAGGTGTCGAGGCGCAAGGCGAAGAAGCCCAAGCCGTCGACGATGCCCCGCTGAAGCAGGCGCAAGAGCAGGTCAAGGCATACGAGAAGCACATCACCGAGGTTCGCGAAAGCGCGGGCAAGGTGCTGCGTGAAAACCTCGTGATGCAAAAGCGCATCGAGTTCTACGAAGCGGCGCTCAAGGAAGCGCTGACGGCGGCAAAGCTCGAAGTAGACCCCAGGGCGCTGAAGCTCATGGAGATCGAGGCCGAGAAGGCCGCTGATGGTGAGCTCGGCAACATCAAGACCACGTCGGAGACTGCTGAGCAGACGGCGCGCCACAAGGCCGAGGTCGACACCAACGTCAAGCGCATCACCGGCGAAGTGACGAAGGCAGCCAAGGCATCCAACCTCGACGCCAAGCAGCTGGCACGCCGCTACGCGATGGCGGTCAAAGACTGGATGGATGGCGGCGAGCAGGGCGAAGAGCCCACCGTTGCCGATGCCGTCGACGAGATGAAGGCGATTTCCGCAACCCGCCAAGCCAAGACCAGCGCGAAAGCGCCGACTCTTGCGCGTGGCAAACCCGCAACCACGGCGGCTGTGAAACGGCCGCCAAACGATCACGCTGGCTGGGCCCAGCTCCTCAAGGCGCGAGGCTTCGCAGACGCTTGAGCAAGGAGTGAGATATGAGTGGATTCAATCGTGCAGCACTGACGACGCTCCTTGCCGAGTACGGCCGGGACACCCTGATCGAGCAGGGCGACTTCTCGACGGCGATCATGGACTTCGGCCAGATCCCCGGCAAAGACAAGAAGGACAGCGCCAAGATCTTTGACAAGGTGCCCGGCAAGAAGCCCGTGGGCCGCGTCAACCCGATCAAGGGCGGTCTGGCCAGCGGCGGCATCACCAAGGGTGGCGCCACCCGTCGCGCCGCGCGTTCCTCGACGCCGAAGGCTGGTAACTACCAGCACGCGATGTTCGAGCAGGACGTGGACTTCGACGAAGACATCGTTCGCCTCGGCGACACCGACGGTGGTATCGAAGCCACCATGGCGCAGCTCAAGATCGCGGGCGCCTCGTTTGCGCGCTTGCTTGAGCGTGCGTTCATCGGCCACAAGCTCTCGACGGTGAATCAGGTTGTTGGTGTCGGTTCGGCCGTCACCATCAACGTGAACGTCGTTGCTGGCCTGCGGCCCAACATGCTCGTCGACCGCTACGACAGCGCCGGGACCACGTTGGTGCAGGCCAACATGGAAATCACCGACGTCGTCGACAACGGCGACGGCACCGGCACCATCACCGTGGCCAGCCTCTCGCCCGTTTCGGCGGTCAATGAGTTGCTGTTCATCGCAGGCAGCGGCGGCACCGCGAACCCCTTCAACGTTGACCCGGTTCGCCCGGTCAACTTGCAGGACATCACCGGTGTCGGCGTGATCCTCTACAGCGGTTTGGCTCTTGCAGACCAGCCCGCTGGCCTGCTTGAGACGGGCGAGACCTCGTGGAGCAACCGCGCAGGCCGTCGTATCATGGCGCGCCTGAGCACCAGCGTCGGCGAGAAGGCCTCGCACATCCTCGTGCACCCGTACCAGGCGCAGGAGATCTACGAGTCGCAGAACCAGTCGCTGCAGTTCCGCCCCGGCGACACCCTCGACGTCTACGGCCCCCGTATGACGTTCGACGGCGCCGAGATCGTGGAGTGCAACTCGCAGAACGAGGACCGGATCGACTTCATCAACGCGCGTTCGCACGCTGCGCAGGTGCATGAGTTCTGGGGTCCCTCGCCGACGGATGCCAACGGCAAGGATGGCCGCTGGTCGAAGGAGTCGTTGCAGCTCTCGCAGGATCGTCACTCGTTGACGCTCTTCTTGTCGGCTGCGTACAACCTCCGTGTGACTCGTCGCGACGCGTTCGCCGCGATGACCGGTCTGGCCGTCACCCAGTGATGTGACGACGAGGTAAAGCCCATGTTTGACGTGTCCCCCGCTGAAATCAAACGACAGATTGAACGCGAGGGCCGTCGACATGGGCTCTATCCCGTGATCCAGAATGGCCGGTGCTTCGTCGGCCAGAAGGAACGCAGCTACAACCACGGGGCGCTGCTCACCACCGTGGCTGAAGAGGTTACCGTCATCTGTTCGGTGACCATGCAGCACCCCCTCTCGAACGTGTGGAAGTCGCGCAAGCAACGCGAGGACTTCAACAACGCCGCCGTCTACCGTGAGGCGGCTTCTCGTCGTCGCGCGGCTGAACTGGTGGCGATGAACGAGCGCTACCAAGACCGCATCCGTGAGCTGAAGCGCCTCGAGCGCATCTACGGGAGCGACGAGATCTCTGCGGCCTACCACGAGGCACAAGCCCGTGGCTTGATCAAGATGGGGCGCACATGACTGGCATGACTCTGCTTGCGGCACGCTCCAACGTGCGCCGTCTGCTCGACGACAACGGGCAGAACAAACGCTACTCGGACACGGCGATTGACGAGGCGCTTCAAGCGTCGATCTCGTCGTGTGTGAGCGACTACGCCACGGCTGGTGGCGATGCGTTCGACACCGAGGTTGCCGTCACCACATCGACGTCGGGGCTTGGCACCATCACCGGCCACACGCTGCTGGTGCGCACGGTGCAGGTGACCAACGGGAACACGATGTACACGCTCGAGCCGCAGTTGCGGAGCGACCGTCGGCAGATCGACAACACCGCGCGCAACCTGCTGGTGGAGATCGTGCGCGAGTACCAGCTACCGACCACGACTTCTCACCCGCTCATCGGAAGCGGTGCAACGACCGCCAACACGTGGATGGCGTTTGATCAATGGGTGTGCGCCAGCGCGGCGTTGCTCATCGGAATCACCGACAACGACAAACGCCCCGGTCTGGAGAAGCTGGAGGCCCGTGGGCGCGCTTCGGCTCTTGGGCGCGACAACACCCCTACCTCGCTCCCGTTGCCCGACAGCGACGCGTATACGCTCGGGTATGACGGGTGGTGGCAGCGCCTTGGCTACGTGTACACCGCCAACCAGAACGCGAGCACCATCCAGCTCGTTGCGCGGGATTCTGCGTGGCTGTGAACTCGCTGTTCGCCAACCGGAACACGCTGCGCCAGATCCTGCCCACGCAGGCGACGGCGCAGGTGTTTCGTGAGGTGCGCACCGAGGACGAGCTACGTGTGGCGCTGCAGCCTGCTGATGTGACCGGCCAAGCGGCACTGTTGGCCAACACTGGACGCCGCATCGTCATCGCCGCACCTATCACGCTGCACTCGACGATCGTGATTCCTGAAACGCTCCCCGGCACCATCATCGAGTCGCACGGGTTCCTCCCGCTCTCGCCTGGTGTCGATGGGATCGACGCGTTTGAAATTCGCACACCACTCGTCATCATCCGCGATGTGCTGCTTTACGCTGACGCCACCAACAATCGTCGATTCAACCGCGCGTTTGTCATGGTGGACACAGGGGCAGTCTCTGGTGTTGGACCTATCAGTGCGCGCATCATCAACGTCGATGCATTTGGCGTGAACCAGTTTCTCGCCGACGACACGACGAGTGGCGCCGATGATGGGTGGATTGACCGATGCTCCATGGAGCGGTTTGCCAACGATGTGAACGCTGACGGCATCTCGCTGAACTCCCCCGATTGGCGAGTCACCAACAGCAAGATGAAGGGTGTGGGCACAGGTATCGCGCTACGCGTTGGTTTGTCCGGATCACGAACACTCATCATGGGGAATGAGTTCAGTGGTGACGGCGTGGACACGTCAGCCAGTTCGTTCGGATCCAACGTCATTTCAAGCAACGTCAACACTGGCACCATAGTCAACACCGCCACCGATCGCGTGGGGTTGAACTCATGACGCGCGTGAGAATCCAGACCTTCGAGGATGACGGCACGACGGGGCAGGTGTTCATTCGCGACACTGCTTCGCCGAACGGCGGGGCATGGGGCGCGTCCGGTGGTGGCGGTGGTGGCACGTACGGGAGCGCCACTGCGACGTTCACCGTCGGGCTCGACAGCGTCACCGTTTCCGTCGTCGACGCCGGCGTGAGTGCTGGAAGCGACATTGTCTTGAGCATTGGGACGGCGCCGGGTCGTGAGCCTGACGAGTTCGTCTTTGCCCCCGTGCACGCCATCGTGGCAAGCAAGACGGCGGGCGTTGGGTTCGATATTCTCGTGACGTGTCCCGACGCTGACGCCGACGGCGCCTACCTCATCAACTACACCAGGGATTGAACATGGCTGGCATCACAGGCGGATCGAACACCACCAACAAGGCGAACGTCGACGCCGATTTCAACCTCAACGTGAACTTGCCGGTTCCCGAGGAGCAAGCAGGCTTTGCGTGTGCCTCGTCGGAAGTCGACGCGGGTAGCGTGTTGGGCACTCGACTGCAGCGCGCGTTTGAAGTCACCGACGACTACCGTTTGCGCTGCGCGATTGATTCGCTGTGGCTGAACAAGGCGTTCAGCGGGGCAATCCTCGACGAGCGATTCGTTCAAATCGCCACGACGA
>Ga0315909_10004921_pt1 | contig 15553 bp, 32 predicted proteins | sample LakEriMetagenome_11_FD_203527 | JGI IMG/M metagenome (GOLD analysis project Ga0315909, IMG submission 203527) | Freshwater fungal communities from buoy surface, Lake Erie, Ohio, United States - Buoy 2 MA125 | ecosystem: Environmental > Aquatic > Freshwater > Lake | place: USA: Lake Erie, Ohio...
CCTTTACTTTCATCCCTTGGATGGTAGTCGCCAAGGTTGCAATCAAGCTTATCATCAAGCTGCTTGCATAATGAGCCAAGGGGGAGAGGAGTGATGTGGGCTGAGGCGTGGTGCATCAGTCCGGGTGGGCTTCGCTCCTCTCTCCCCTTGTATCCTCTATATCCATGCTAAACGATCTGATTAGCTTCGGCCATCAAATCTGGAATGAAATCCAGAGGTCATCCCGTTGGCCATCCGTCAGGGATAAGTTCCTGAAAGGCAAATCCTGTTCAGCCTGCGGAACCAAGAAGAAATTGGAAGCTCACCACATAATCCCATTAGCGCATGGAGGAGAGGAGCTACTAGAATCGAATCTGATAGCTCTCTGCCGTAACTGCCACTATTATCTTGGCCACCTTCAGGACTGGACTAGCTACAACTGCGAAGTAATCAAGGATTCGGAAGAATACAGGATTAAACGGGAAAATCGACCAAAGCTATTTCACAGTTAGGAATCACACCCCTCCTTCGCCCGGCAGCGGGCCGATGGGTCGCCAGTAAAAATAACCCAACTTGAAAAAACACTCTCTTAAAGGCTCGTTACACTGAACAACCTTTATGTCCTCGAGCCATAATCCCTTTGCATCATCGAACCAGATCACCAAATACTTCCCGCCAGCTTCCGGGCACTCCTCAGGCCACTTACGCCAGCGAAGCAGGTCTTCCAGTTTTACGAGTCTCTCCATCAGTCTGTAGTTTTCCCGTGTAAGGTTTTTGAACATCATTTCCCAGTAGAAAGCTGGGTCATCTTCACTCATCACTCACCTCCTTCGCCCGGCAGCGGGTGGTATTGTGTTTCAGGTATTGGGCCGATCCATTGGTAAGCTGTGACATAGCCATTCGGATATCTATTCCAATCGCTCGGCCAGTATGACCTTATGTCGGTACATCTCGACCAGCTTCCTTCTTTCCCCAAAAAACACCGAATAAGAAACAGTTTGTTGATGTCGGAATCAGCAGGTTTTTCATCTGGATACTGTTTCCATTCAAGGTCACTCATCACGCACCTCCTTTGCACGCCTGATCGCCATCTCCTGTGCAAACATAGCGTTAGCAAACCAGCCGATTAGCCAACCTTCATCCATTGGCGAATAGCCGAGTCGCTGAGCTACTGAGTTGAATTCGCTTGCCCATACGGCAGCATCTGTTGTTGCGTTCAGGTCTAGTTCATCCATTGCTTGTCTCCTCCTTCACGCCAGCCGACTGCTGCCACAGCAACACAACGCCGATCGCCGCCTGAATAGCTGCCTCACCCACTTCTTTCGGAACCGTGTACATGACCACTTTGTCAAGATTTTCACAAACTGGGCCGATCTGAAAAAACACTCTGCCGTTGATAAATGACAGATAGTGCAAATACCCCTTGCGTTGAGCGTCGCCGTTTGGCGTTGCTGCGATGACAGGACAGCGATTTACGCTGTCAGAATAAGCACAGACCTTGTCGGTCCACATACCCGGAATCTTCTTCTCGTCTGACATACATCACCTCACTAAAATTCCATCTCTCTGGAGTCACACCACAGGAACCGGCAGGTGTCGCCGGATGTCGTTATTCGCCCGGCAACGAGCCAATTGGTCGCCAGTATGGAACCGTAAAACCGATTGGCCACTTGCCTTTCCAGTAAGTGGCGTGGATGCTTGTGCAACCATCGAAGTCGTTATTTATCACAAGGTAGATGCCTTCCTCCGTTGGCGGCTCACCCCACGCATCACGCCATCGAAGCAAATCACGCAACCGCTCAACCTCATCCATCAACTCAACGCATCGCTCATTAGCTTTCAGAAAAGCCTTTTGATTTGAATCGGCAAGATGCCTTGCTTCTTGCAATTCAGTTAGCAGATGGCTTGCATCGCGGTCACTCATTTCTTTTTCTTCCTTTTCAAACTTGCATTCTCTTCTTCTAATTCAATAATCCTAGCCATCAATCGCTCATGCACTTCATCTTTAATTGAGTCATGTAACCTTGGAATGTCAGCTGCCGTCTCATCCTTATGAACAATTGTCTCAATTGTAAGTCTCCACCATCTTTCCTTGAAATCTGGTTCAGTTATAAGCATCCCATTCCTTACGGAGACGCTTGAGTTCATTCCATATTCTGGAACTATTCTCATGTTGGTTACATTTGGAACTTTAAATCCAAAGAAACTAAGATTTAAACCAAATCCAGCACCATCTTTATTGGCAGAAAATGACCAAGGTGAACAAGTAATATTTTCCATTTCATTCTCCTATTGAAAAACCAATTCACCTGTTAGGGGCACGATCCCAGTAACGCCAGCCAGATGACAACAGAAAAGAATCTAAATTGCAAAAAGATTCTTTGCCCTATTCTTTATCCAAGCTGGTTGCCGTCCTTACAACTCTCCCGGTTTAACTGACTGTCCAGAACGGGAGCAGCTGAACAGATTCCCACTTTAGTGGCCGTGCTTAATTTCTCTTCTAATTCCTTTATCCTATTGCGAAGTTGTTCATTGTCATATCGTTCATCCTCAAGGTTTCCAAGGATGATTGATATGTTCTCCTCCATCTTACGAATCTTAACGCTCATCCTGTAGAACTTCTCTTCTTCAGCCGGATTCATTTTCCTCTCTCCATTGCGCCACTATCTCTTCAGCACACTTCTTCGTTATCCCATAGAAAAGCATCACTTCACGGAGCTTTGCTCTTCCTTCCAGATACCTTTGCTTTAGCTCCATCCTTGATTCCTGAGATAGGCCGAACAGAGTCAGATCGTTCGCTACCTCGTTTCTCTCGCTCGGCATTTGCCAATTCCTCAATGAATATAACAGCTTGTGCGGTCATATCATTTTGGATTTCGCACATTACTTTGTACAGACTTCCTTCCTGTTTATAGTCAGAAATTACTGTTCCAAGATACTTTCTATTTTCCAACTTCCTTATTGTCACATGGAACAGATTGAGCATCTGCATCTGGGCCACTCTAATATGCCGTGCAAATGCCTTGGATGAATCTTCGTAGGGATCAAATAAGAATTCGCCTACAACCAATTCTGTGATATGAGTCACGGGAATCGGCAGAAACCATTTAATGTGCGTAGTATTAGCTTCTTCAACTTCTCGCTTCATTCCTATCTCCTATTTGAAAAGTCCGCCAGAGGGACTGCCATTACCCTCATCACCAACTTACGCCGGTATCCTAAAGCATTTAGAAGATGGCGGATCACTATGATGCCTTAGCGGTAGCGAACCACTGCGACATACATCCCATTATTCAATCGACCGGTGGCAATGTCAATCGGAGTTCGCTTGCCCCAGAAGCAGCAGTTCTGGATGGCAGCTTGAGGCGAATGTGCGCTCATGCCGATTCCCTCATATCCGCCATTGGGATTGCCCCAGTGACGAAACCTTCCAGTGGTGACGATCAGATTCACGACACTGGCAGCAGAGGAAGTATCACCTTTTACTTGGGCGGTTTGAGTGGTGGTAACGACAGTCCTTGTCTTACGAAATACACCAGCATCAGCACTGCAAACCAAACCAAAAGCAGCAGCAAGCCCCAAAGCATATCGCATAAACATTGGCGAATCCTTTCAGAATTTAACTTCGGACCTCTCATATTCCTCTACTACCTTTTCGAGGAACCCAATCTCGATAACCAGCTGCTTCACCAGTTGGATCAGCTTGCCAAGGTCATCGCCATTAACGATGCGAGGTAATGCCTCATACCGTTTAATGATCGCTTCAAAATCAGACTTGGTCATCCGTGACTTGCTTGGCCAGTAGCTAGGCCAAATCTCAATCTTGTTGCTCTCCGGTTCCATCCTTGTCCTCCTCCTTCTCTTCAATTGCCTCCTGCAATCTGGTCATCTCATGCACCAGCATTCCAAGTATACGCATGGCCCGTTTGATATGTTTCAAATTTCTTTGATAATCTTCTTTTGGCTTAGTAATTAGATAAATTGCGGAGAATGCGAGATACATGAATGCGTATCGGTAACGCAGGGAACAGAATTCTGGAATTAGCTTTTCAGCGTCCAGACTATCTATTCCAGAATCCATTGTCTTCGCAATTCGCTTGATGTCATCGACTTCAAAATCGGCATCAAGGATATCGTCAATGAACTCTTCAAATTCTCGCCCCGGCATCACTTAACCCTCAAGAAGGTTTTGCCGTCTATCACAACCTCGTTGGATAGTTGGGCTACAGCGGATTGTATCACATCATCCTGATAACCGGCCAGCCTTGCGTCATGGAACAGGATATCCTTCAACTTCTTCCCGGTCGATAGGTAACTGCCAATATACCACAGAGCATCCCTATTCGGATTGCTATTCTGCTGGACAGTTGGATCACGATATTCGTTGCCATTATTCCCCATTCTTACCTGCAATTCATTCGGAATAATGCTATTCGATTTGCTAACAAATAGCCTCCTCAAATTGCTTGTAGGTGGCTCATCTGGAATCTTGGATAAGTTAATCATCTGGCGACATTGGCCAACGATGCGCCTTCCTAAAGCTTCGCCTCCAGCCGATAGGTGGGTAACCAGAATAATTGTAGTGTTAGTCCTCTGCGCTATCTCTGCAAGTGGGCGGAAATACTTAACCCCATCCTCTGGTCGCATGGTATTGTGCGGGGTTGAATTCATCACAGTATCAACGAATACCAAGGACGGTCCAATGCGAAGGATACGCTCCTCTAGAGCCTTAAAACTCTTCTCGTTCTCCAGCATCGTTCCTTCCGTTGGATCGTCATCCCACCCATTAAGATAGATTGCTTCTGGCGGTATCCCAAACTGCTCTGGGAATTGAGCTATTTCTCCCCATTGATTATCGCAAGCCAGCCACATTACAGACGATCCACGATCCAGAGTGGCGGGAGAACCATCAGGCCAAGGCATATGATTGTAAATCCGCTTGGCCAAATCAGCGCAGAATCGTGTCTTCCCTGCTCCCGGCTCAGCAGCAACTCCAACCAGAACTCCACGCTGAATCCAATTCGGCCAAATCCACTGCAATGACTGTCCAAGGCGGATGAGATCGGCAACTGTCGCATCAGACCGCTTAGTCCCATCCTCCTTCTGGATCGTCTTTTCAATCGGGAAATCTTGCTTCTTTATCTTCTCGCCCAATTTCGCTGGGTCGATTTTTTTTATAGCCTCATCCAGCTTCCTCTCAAGATCACGCTGATTCCAAGGTGGATTACATTCTTGATTCCACTCAGCCAATATCGGATACGCTTCCTCCCTGCTGAGAGCGAATCCCTGAACTAGAATGGCAGCAACCCGATAAGTTCCGTTGTGGCCCCCTTCTCCAGAAGATGCGCCTTCAATCTTCCGAATATACGCTCTCGCCTGATCCGCAATAGATGCCTTTGTTGATAATTGGTTTGCAAGATCATTTTGTTCCCGCCAGATTTCAATAGCCTTCTGAATCGCTTCGGTATTACTTTTCCTCGCTCTATCACTATGATCGCCATCGCTAATTATCCCTGTAGTTCTCCAAGGCCGATCCGGCGTACTGTCACCCTTCCTCGCCTTGGTCCCGTAAAGCCTAATCATCCGTTGGCTATCGTAGGTGACTGGATCGACCTTTGCGCCAGTCGAAGTGCAGCGTGACGATAATTCTGAAAGGAATTCCTTTATAAGTGCATCAGTGGACTTTCCAGAAGGAAGATCGACCGGGAAGAGGAGATGGCATCCATTGCCCGAATCTGCTCTCACTGGAGCGTTGAATCCAAATACACGGAGGGTTTCGATTACATCATCGGCAAGAGAGAATGCCCGTGATCTCTCTCCATCAGTAGCCGATACATCGCTTGGCCTATTGGAATCGCAGTCGATAAATAACCAACGCCGTTTCAGGCAATCCTTGCTGTTCGACGATTTGACCTTCGTATCGAATGGCTTGCGATATTTGGAATCGTTTAGTTCTTTGAGTTCAGGATTGACTGGAGAAGAAACCAGATAGATTCCAACGCAATTATCCTTAGCATCTTCTGCATGGATGAACTGCGATATGGCATCAGCTTCTTCATGGCTGATGTATTGATTTCTGCAATACCTATCGTCTGGATTAACTTTGGATTTATAGAGAGCCCGGACCTCTGTCACTGATCCGGGCTCAACGAGAATCCGAACGGAATCGGCAATCGAGAACGACATTCCTATCTCCGATTAAAGCAAATCTTCAGGCGTAATTCCGTCTGCCGTTTCCACTGGAGCGTCAGTCTTCTTTCTGGTGCTACCCTTTTTGGGTCCACGAACACCAGACATAAAATCTAGTTTGCCCTGATTAGCTGATAGCCAATCCGCAAGGATATCATCCGTGACATACCAGCGTGAACCAATCCTGAGTGCTGGAATAACTCCCTTATCTATCCACTTCTTAATGGTCAGATAAGTAAAACTCCGGCCAAGGATGGAATCACAGATAGGGATGACTTGGCCCCCTGACCGGAGTGTTTCCACAATCCGCTGGTTGTATTCATCAACCGTTGGACTATTCATCAGAATGGAGCCTCGTCCGATTCTTCGGACTTCTTGAGGCTAACCACACTGATGTTGTGATAGGTTTTGCCAGTCTGCTGATTGGCGTTGGTGCGCTTGCGTCCGTTGAAGACCTTGCCAATGGTCTTTCCAACTGCACCGACAAGCAGCTTGGCCAAAGGAACATTGTCCTTTTTCCAGTCACGGGGCAACGATCCAAGCAGAGTGAGATCGGAACCAAGGATGTTCAGGGCGACTGGCTTGCCGAAGTAGCTGGTGCGCTCGACGATAGCCTCGACGCAGCTTGGGCCTTCCAGAACCTTGAGCGTCCAGCGCACGATGGGAGTGCCGGTACTCTCGATCTTCTCAAGCTCCATGTTCTCAACCTTGAAGACATAGGAACCATCTTCAAGCTGATCTGCATTGACCTTGGTAGACGGATTAAATTCGTCCTCCATTGAACCAATGAGATCATCAACCCAGCTGTAATCTTGATCTGACATAGCTCTACTCCTAATCCTTTCAAACAAACTTTGGACGGGGCATATTGCGACGAGCAACATCCTCTATCCAATCGGGAAAATCAGGACCGCAACCACCAACACCACCTGCTACAAACAGGTTTCTTTTAGCCCTAGTCAATCCGACATAGAGCAGATTCTTCTCCTGCTGATACGCTTCAGGGTCTTTAGCCCTAGCGCAGCATAGATCAGGCCGAAGCAAGACAACCGTCTCAGCCTCCAACCCCTTGGCACGATGGATAGAAGACAACTGAATCTTCTCTCCATCGCTCTTCTCAGCGAACAAGGACTCGCAGAGATTCGTCAATTCGCCAACCGTATCGCATTCTGATGACAGTTCGAGAACTGCTTGGACCTTATCCTCAAGAGCATCGAACGCCGTTTCATGGGCATCACGATCAATCAACTTCTTCTGCTCCCTCTCCTTCCACCTTCCAAGGCGAGACACTAGGTCTTTCATATCAAATGGGTCTAGCTTATTAACCAGACCAATGATATCCGCTCCAATGTCCTTCCCCTTGACCATGCACGGGATTTTCTGGCGCATGAGATTATACGCAACAGAAATCAATGGTGCATTATTACGACAAATAATAAGATCGCCGGGATGAACCCTGCCAGCAATGGTGTATGAATCAATCGTGTCCCAAACGCCTTCAGTTGCCGATGGGGATGCCTCGATATGCGGAACCAGCTTTCTGGCTAATTCCAAATGAGATGTAGGACAACGCCAGCATACCGATAGTGGCAACTCCTTCGCACGAAGAGCATTGGTTAGGTTCCTGAAGGATTTGGAATCCGCTCCAGCCCAACCCATGATCGACTGGTATGGATCGCCTACGATCACAGTATTTTCGGATACCCGCAGAATTAACTGCTGCTGTACCCGATTGAAATCCTGAGCTTCGTCAGCGAATAGAAGATCGAAATCCTTGCTTGCGATATCCATTTTGACCGGGAGCCAGATCATATCGGGGAAATCCATCTCCGATATAACGCTCCAGTCAGAACCGATTTCAAGGCATCTGAAAGCTGCCCCGATCACCTCGTCCACATATTCTCTGGATGGTAAGGTAACTCCCTGAATATCGCAGGCACGGGATATTTCAGATTTAATATCCTGAGTCAGCGTATCAATCGGGAAATTCTCTGATCGAATCAGATTCAGGATTCCAAATAAGCTGGCATACTGTGGCTTAAGGAATGACCTAGTGCCCTTCGACTCAAAGTAGCTTGGGAACTCCTTCTGAGCAATCTTGCGATACTTCTGGCCACCACTATCCACAGTGAGAGATGGAAGCTTAGATTTAACCAGTCGCATCCCAAGACTGTGCAGCGTGGATGATTCGGCAGAACCTTGCAGCTTCTTGCCAAGCTCTTCTGCAATACCCTTGTTGAATGCCGTGAAGGCGATTCTCTTGTATCGCTTGGAAGCGTATTTTGCAGCTTGGACTGCCGTTGTGGTCTTTCCGCTTCCGGCGACCGCATCGACCGATATATTGCCACTTTCACTGGACCGTAGTTTGCGGTGGCCAGAAAGAATATCGTAAATAATCTGCTGCTGTGGGGTGGGAATCATAATCCTATCTCCTTTTCCTTTACTCATTGTGCATTCAACCATTCAGTAACTTCAGACCATTGTACATCAGTCATTGTATTAAAGTCAATGGTTGGGAATGATTTTCTAAAATTTTCTTTTAGATCAGCATTGGTGGTAGCCTTAGCCTTGAATAGTTCAGCGATTTGCTTCTTTTTCGTAGCGTCGATGAACCTAACGGAAACCTTGGGCGCATCATACCTTGGAATGTCTTCCACCTCAGTTTCATCCAGAAAGGACAGTCCAACCATAGACAAGGTGCAACGGCGAAGGGCTTTCGTATGGCACTTCATGTAAGCGTTGGCCAAGTCTAATCCCATCATGCTCGTCGGAATAAATACATCACCCCTATTGATTCCGTATCGGCCAGCCTTATCTTGCATCTTGACCTTAACTGAGTAGATTCTGGTCTTCTCGTCGAACTTCTCTTCAGTATCCACAATTGAGATGCCGTGAATCCTACATAACTGATCCGTGCAATTGCGTGTAGCGTACAACCGCTCCTTGCCATTCAGAACTATATAGCCGAATGGCTGAGTCAAATGGTTGAGCCCAACGCTTTCGCAGGTCTTCAGATATAAGGCGTGTTTCTCTTGAGGAGAAAGCTTGGCTAAATCGCCCTTAATCAGCGCAGTATTGATTGCGTCCCAATTAGAGACTGGCTGAATTCCTGTTTCCTTCACTTCCTGAATCTCGTTCATTGTCCTATCTCCTGTTTAGATTACTTCAACAACTCACTACGCAAAATCTTTGTGGAATCTCCGATGATTAGACGGAGAGCAATCCGTCCACCTTCAACACTCTCCAAGTAAACACCACCATCGTCAACCCCAAACGAATCTCCGATGTGCATCTCATACTGGTAACCATCCAGAGATACAATGGCTGGCCCCTCGTTTGGGAATACCTTTTCAACTTTAACGATTCGTTTGGTCTTCTTCTGCTGGTCGAGCAGTAGAATCTCCTCGCCAGCTTTACGACTGATAATCAATCCGCCTACACGAACCATATCCTATCTCCTTAATTCATACTTTTAGCGATAGTAACCAACAACACTTCCAGATACTCCAGTGGCCAACGACCACCGTTAAGAAGCTTTAGACTATTACTCAGATGGTTTGGAACGATATTCATCATCAATGCGTGAACATCATTGCCACCAGCTACATTATACACAGTTGCTGCAACTTGGTTCCGTTCCTTGGGTAACGATCCAAGATAATGATTGAGAACTTCGTCAGTATTTGAGAATATGGACGAATCCGCAATCTCATCTGGCGATAACTTATTCCTAAGCTCGCCAACTGCCCCAGTGACATTATGATGAAGGAAACGCTTCATAACTTCATTCAGGATTGCAGCATCAAATGTGCCATCAATCTGATTGATTTGAAGTCGCATCCTATCCATTACATCCTGATGGAGACGATCCAGATGGCGAAGAAAGATGACCGATGCCTCAGTTTCTGGAGAAGTCATTTCGTTTCCCTCCACTGAGGTGGGTATTCGATTTTAGGATCAATCCTATAAGCCAGTAAAGCCCAAACATGACCATCCAGAGTGGAAGAGCAATGCAGGCCCAACCAGCAAACCAGATTAGATTATCCAGCATCACTCGCCCTTCCCGCTGGTGTAAGAGTCAATCAGGAAAACGAGGTACTGCTGGCATTTCTGTAAATCCGTTACCCCGCCTTTTTCCCTGAATCTGAACAGGTACTTGTAGATACATGCTACACAGTAGTCCTCAAATCCTTTCTGACCTACTGCCGATTTAATAGCAGTCCAGCACGATACGCCATCATTGCATTTTGGAAGGTAATGGGCCGGATTAACCGGATTGATCGGATCACTGCTCATCTAAAATCCTCCTTATCCTAGTTTCCAATTGAGTCTGCTTATCCATGTAGTACAGAGCTTCAGCGAATGCCTCGACCAGAATCTTTTTGGAATCTGGACTAAGCTCTTGGTACAACTTTCCAGCATCCACAACGGATTTGGAAAATAACTCAGCCAACTTGATATCATCATCTACAGTGGGCATTCCATTCCCCTTTCCTCTGCGTACTTCCTCATACTCCTGATAGCACTCCTGTAACACTCAGAAGTGGTTCCTACTGGCTTTCCCATCAGCTTTGATATTTCTTTGCGACTCATGCCATCACACATGAATCCAACCACTATGCGCTGATATTCTGTTAAAGGCTCCATCAACTTTATTATTACTGATCTCTTGTCACGAACGCTGAAGCACTCCTCCATATCTCCAGAAAGTTCACCTTGAATATTGTCTATAATTGTAAAACTAAACTTCCTATTTCTCCTCTTTATGAAGTGTTTCAATTGCTTCCTATGCAGATACATTCCACCGGCAGCATAGGTTGAAAATCTAGTAATTCCAGAATCAAATGTACGAGCAGACTTCCACAAAGATATCAGCATTTCTGATTCATATTCCTCATGGGTCATCCCCCTGAGTTTTCCATATTTATGTGTGAACCAGTAGACCAACTTGATGTTGTCATCTACTAGCTTCCTGACCAACTCGTCAGAATTTGTTTGCTTTGTGATTGGCGAACTAATCATTCCTATCTCCTATTTCCGAATCGTTACAGAAACTGCTCCGTCCTCATACTGATAGCTTGCCGTAACTGAAACCTCTATCGGTCGAGGACGGGGCGTATTCCTCATGTCGTAGCACCTACATCCTACGCTCCAGAACGACAACACGCACAAACAGACGATTGACATTCGAGACATACTAGTTGCTCCTCTGTCCTAATCCTGAGTTTCCCGTTGCGGTACTCCACCCACTCTGATTTATCGCCAGAATCCCCGATGAACTTTACAATCCTGTCCATCATGCGACAAACACACAGTCCAGAGGAAGAAGCAATACGGTTTACGCCGGTAATAGTGGTAGAGCGGAGCATGGCTAATATCCTGTCTAGAATGTAGGCGGGAACCAGTCAGTCTAGATTAGGATGCTGTCCGCTGCAACCTCGCCTTCGACCTTCTATATGATTCTCTATTGACTATCCTTTCTTGCAATACACGGCATGAATCACAGTATTTAGAATTGCGGTGCGGATGTCTCACAATAAAATCGCTGCAAACAGCGCAACTAGCAACACTACCAGCACGGCCAAATCCAGTCCGTATAGCAGTAAGCAGCTTTGTATCATTTTCTTTAATTTCACCACCACTAGCGATTCTCTGGATCGTTTCCCTCCATTCCGCCGGAAGGCATGAAATAACTGAATCCATCTCATCCCTATGATCCTCCGACAAATCGGGCATCCGTGAATTGGAGATACTATCCAAAGAAGAATCGGATGGAATTGTCTTATTTCGATTCCTCCACCTATTAACCGTATTTCTACAGTCCTTCCACTTAGTCCTAATTAGATTCTTGAGCAGGGTGGCCAATTGCCCCTTCGACTCATCATGCCATACCACAGACTGCATTAGCATAATCAGAATCTCTTGCATCCAGTCATCGGAATCCATTCCTATCGGCCTCTTATATTTTCTATGATAGTAGTAAGCTAAATTTATATTTCTTTCTACTACCCTCTGCTGCTCCTCCGTCAATGGATCAAACACCGAAAAGCCCCTTTCGATTCTGTAGGCCATAGAATCGCTTATAATCGACTCTGGCTAAATCTTGACCGATTCCCCATTGATGTATTAGATGTGGCTTAAAATAGCCCTTTATAACGATCTAGTCCAATTGCTGATCCATAGACTACTGGCTGGCCAAACTTTGGCAAAACCTCGATGAAGTAGTCGTGCTTGTTACTGACGCAGAAGTTGTAAGCATTCTGAGCCATTTTATTAGCCTTTTCTGGAGTCTTGACTATCGCCTGCTTCTGGACAGTCTTATCGCCTACCCAATAGCGCAGTAGGACAAGATACGAATCGCCGGGGATCATGGATCAAACCTCCTGCCAGATTGCGGATTTAGAGATAATTTCATCAAACAGTTCAGTGGCTGATGCTTCAGCATGAACCATAGCCGAAATACAGCAGTGATGATCCGCTTTAGAATGGCAAGAATTATGCCCCTCAATCCAAACCATATGAACATACTTCCCGGTCACAACGCAACGGTAGACAGAGAGCATTATGTCACTGTTGGCGTTTAGGCTAATTGCTGACCAGATTCCATTGCCGGATGAATTGGTATTCCATTGAATCTTCATTGTCCTATCTCCTTTTAAGAATTGGCCAAAACCTTGACACTATGCCACGACCACTCAGTTGGCCGGGAAACCTTATCGCCATACACATAGCGATAATACTCTGGATCAGTCCGATCGAGAACTGAGGATTCGCCAACTGAGAACCAGATATGATCGTCCTTAGCCCAGACTCCGTCACGCACCCAATCCCTCGCAAGACTAACGGCATCAGTCTTGCCTTCGGCCTGAATTAGGATTGATCCCAAATCATTTTCGATTTCAATCAGATATGTCTTCATCGTCCTGTCTCCTTTTCAATCAGATTCCACGATACTCGTAACCATCATCGTGGACGCATTCCCACTCGTATTCGGCATCTTGCTCCATTCGCTCCAGTGCGTCCCAGAATCGCTCACAAAGCTCCTTCTCTGCTTCTTTCTGATCCATATCGTCCAATCCATCTAGCTCAATCCGCTCAGAAAATTCGGCATCGGAACCCTCTACGATAGTCCCGACGATAACACCATGCTCATCGAAGCGGACCCATGCCCCGCAAGTAGTCCACTTGTAAACAACACGGTCAATAGCCTTTTCATCAGCTTTACGATCAAGACCACAAGATTTTGCGATTGCTTCCTGAATCCATCGACCATCGTAGTTCATTGTCCTGTCTCCTCTTTCCACTCACCGAATCATCCCCGATTCGATGATTTAGTTCTAACACCATCATTCGGCAGAGTCAAGCCCAGCACTAAAATATTTTTTCATTTAGTAATAATTACTTTGAAATTCTATTAGTAGAGTTGGCCTATTTTGGCCCTTATTGCAGACTGAGATGTAAATTGTCTCAAAGTAAGTCATTGGAAAATAAGGGTTTAGGAGAACTAGAGATGCGCGAGGTGGATTTCCCATATATAATAGATTAGTGAATAAATATTTAGTGAAGAGCTGTGCGGGGCCGGGCTCATCCTGCCCGGCTTTCCCGCCAGCAAGTATCCTTCGGTTAGTGAATAAATAAGATAGAGGGGGGTATGGGGGGAGGATTGAATGTTGCGTCACCAATCGAAGGAATACTCGCTCACTTAAACCCCGCCCACTTGCCCCCGATGGTTGGAGGGGGCCGGGCGGGGCCGTTCGCATATTATCGATTCACTAGAATTGAGAAGGAGGATCGGTCGCCCTTGGACGGGCTACCCTCTGGCTCCGGTCAAGTTGTCCTTGCAATTAAAATATATCTAGCTATAATGAATCGAGGACTCATCCCATTCGTCGTGAGATGAGCCCTCTAAACACAGTCCTCTTGTCAGGAGAGTTCCATGTCTGCATTTGATTCTACACCAATTGACACATACCGCAATCAGCTAACAAGGTTCCAATCATTCTCCTCTCTGGAGCGTGATGACTGTTGCTTGTGGGATTATTATTACGATCTGGCATCAGAACAGAATTTTGAAAATGGCTACTTAAACAATATGAATTTCGATGATTGGATGCGTTATTTCTACATGATGGATTTGATCGAGAAGGGAGTCAGGCTAATTCCTCTCGTCACTTCTGGATCGTTGGATGATAGTTCAGATCAAGATAAGGTCTACATTCTTGGATTGGCGAATGAAATACTTTCCAAGGTGTACGATGATCGGGACTATTCGGCGTATAATGATGAAATGGTGGATAGGATATTCAGGGGGTTGGATTCGCATTTAGAAGAACTGAAAAGGAAATGGGAGAAAGAAGATGAAGAGCGAGATCGATCTTTCGGCATCAGATAATGTCTTATTCCTTGCTAAGCTGACCGATAAAGCTCAATCCTACTGCAAAGAGAAGAAGGTCGAAATTTGCGTTGAGAATGTGATTAAGGCTAGGGATTGGCTAGTTAAGAAGCAGCTGGAAGCAGTTGAATGAGCATGGTTGAAAAGATCGAGCAATTGGCGGAATTCTCCGAACAGGATATTCCGCTATTTGCCGATCTAGATGAATGCTTGATCGGAGTAGTTTGCCGTAGGAGTAAATACTATGCGGTCTATTCAAAATCAAAAATAATAAAGCACCTAATGAATCAGAATGGATGGGATTATCTGGAGGCGATTGATTGGTTTGGATTCAATATTGAATGCGCCTACGGTGGTCCTCAGTCGCCTCTTATACTGATTGACGAGATGCCAGATGGCGTAGGAGATTTAATGTGATCCTAGAAGCACTTTCCAGAGCGAATCCAATCTGGACGATTACGCTGCCGATGCCTACTGCGAATAATGCAATGTATATTCCAGTAGGAGGCAAGGGGAAAGGACGCAACAGGATCGTCATTAGTCCAGCTTATCGACTGTGGAGGGATTCGCTCAATCTTCTTGAATGGGATGCTTCTCCTGTCGTGGATGGTAGGGTATTCGTCGAGATTGAGATCAGGGCGGGTGAAGGATTAACAGATAAATCAGACCATGACGGATTCACCAAAGCATCCATTGATGCTCTCGTCCGGCATGGAGTGTTGTGCGACGATAACCGCAAGTATGTCGCAGGATCAATAACCTATTTCGGAAGACCTGCGATGAATTGTTTCCATGAGGGATATGCAGAAGTTAGGATTTACCCGGAGAGTGTACTGTGACCTATGTCAGGATTTGGAATGAATTGCGGATGCTTCAAGGGCAGATTTATGTCTTGGAGATCAAGAAGCGAAATAACGATTTAACTTCGGATCAGCTTGAAGCTCTGGTTGATTTGAATCAAGAGTATGGCAAATGGAACAAGATGGCAATCTT
>Ga0315909_10004922_pt1 | contig 15546 bp, 20 predicted proteins | sample LakEriMetagenome_11_FD_203527 | JGI IMG/M metagenome (GOLD analysis project Ga0315909, IMG submission 203527) | Freshwater fungal communities from buoy surface, Lake Erie, Ohio, United States - Buoy 2 MA125 | ecosystem: Environmental > Aquatic > Freshwater > Lake | place: USA: Lake Erie, Ohio...
ATGCCTACATCTATTGCATGGGATAATCTTAAGGAAGAAGACGATAATGTCGAAGGAGCACAGACCTTAGCCTGTGTAGCGGGACATTGTGAAATATGATGATTGAACTTAGCCTGATAGCAGGCATTATGCTAGGGTTTGAGTATGTACAAGACCCAGAGGATGATGCACACTATCTAGTAATAGATATCCTATTCGTCAGAGTGCTCATCGGATTCCGATAAATACATCTCTTTCTCGTGCTTACGGCGCTTGACTAATCCAGGTAGTTCTTTACCGCCTGCTTTAGTCCACGCCAAAAAGCCTTCTGCGGCTCCTTCAAAGTCTCCACGATTATGCTTCTGTCTTATTGTGGATCTTTGGAGGTTGCCCAGTCCCACATTGAAGGCAAAGCTAACCAAGGCATCAAAGCGGCCTTGTGTAAGCCCTGTAGGACACATCCTAAGCACTCCCTGTTCAAATCGTAGCAAGTCCTTTGCAAGGATATCATCCACTTCAGCCATGGATAGGGTTCTATCCCATCCAGCAGGGATTGGTAGGTTCTTTCGCTCATCTAGTTTGACTCCAATATGTCCAGGGTCAATAACATGACCAACCCCGACAGTCCACAAAAGAGCAGGACAACGATAAGGACGAGTACGAACTCCTTCATCCCGCTTGATAGCCTCTATGCATTTCTTACTTACTTTCACTTCTTAGACCAGCCACGAGAACCGAACCAGTAGCCTATAATTCCACCTAGCATAGCCATCTCATCTTCGCTAAACACCACATCTGAGAACTTGATTACATCGTCAATGCTAGTAATCACTCCAGGTAGTGAGAAGATATGCCACATAATCCAGACATTGATTGCTATAAGCTCAAACACCAGCATATAGGTAATGGTAGGACGGACTGTGCCAACATAGTTGACTACCCAGGTAGAGGCTTTCTCAAGCACTTTCTGGTCATGTGCTAGAGCAGCATTCTGCATCTGTGCCTCAGTCTGCATAGCAATCTGGTCAGTGCGAATCTCTTCAACCTTTTGCTGTGCCAAGAAGCCTTCACGAGCAAGTGCTAACTCACGCTCTGTCTGAACCTTAGCCAACTCCATCTCATGCTTTTTGTCAGCCTTGTCTTGGAAGAAGTCTAGGACCTTTGGTAAACCAGAGATAAGTAGACCACCAAGTGTAGATAGTAAAGATAACATTACATAACTCCAGTCAATTTAAAGATTCCATACACAACAGCACTAGCAACTAAAATCATTCCCCACTCTCGTCTAGTCTGCATACGCTTACGATAGAACTCATCATTAAGTTCTAGATGTTGTTTTCGTAGTTGTGTAATTAAGGACTTGACTTCTGACACTGCTGGCTTTCCAAACTCTATTTCAATTTGCTTATACATCTCTTGTTCTGCATCTCGTATCTGCCTGATGATTTTATATTCTTCGTAGGCAGACATAAACATCATGTCACCACGGCGTTCAATCTGTTGCTGCTTTCTCTTCCAGGCGACTCTGGCCTTAGCCTCTTCGTCTAGGAATTGATTTACCTCGGTGGCAGTTTCCTTAATCTCCCTGCCAACCTTAACAGCCTCTTTAATACCAGAGAGAGCAGCCCTAGTAGTTTGTATAGGGTCACTCATGTTAGTCCTCTAGTACATCTTGTTGCAGCCCACGCTTAGTCAAAAGGTTAAGGACAAACTCTGCTCTCTTTTCAGGATCTTGTACAAGCACAGACAGTGTACGCATACGCTCTGCCTTCCTCACCTGCTCTGCAACACCCTGCACCAGTCTGGCCTGCATAGGTCTAGACAGAGCTAAGAAGCCTGGATTCTGTGCTAGCATCGTAGCAACACGATTGAGCTGGTCTCCAGCACGATTAGTCAGGTCAGCATACTGCTCAGTAGTCAGCTCTAGGCCACCTACTTTCCTATCCATAGGAGCCATACGCAGATAAGGATTATCAAAGATAGCCTGTGAGACTTCTCTTTCCAGTGGTGTTACCTGTATACCAGTCAGGACAGATCCAACATTCATTCTCTGTGTTTGGCCTAGTAAGTTAGTCTGCTCTGGTAAGGTTTCACGCAGCCCAGGTAAGCGACTCTTCAGGTTATTAAGAATCCAGTTAGCGGTGTCTGGGTCTTTAATCTCTCTGCGGATAGGGTCTTCCATCCTGGCAATCTGGTTCAGGATAGCTGGGACCACAGGGTTAGTTAAACTAACTAGATAAGACTCCAGGTAGCGGTCTGGTTCCTGCATAGCCAGCATAGCCTTGCCTAGACCTTCAGTAAAGGTCTTATCCAGGAAGTTCTGTCCTACTATCTTGAAGATAGAACCAACGCCTGGACTTTCTCCCTTCATTCTACCAGTCTTCAGAGCATTCATACTGTCCACTACTAAGCCCATGACAGTAGAAAAGGGTTCAATTCGGTCATATGAGACCCATCTATCTCCCATCTTGATAGACATAGGAGGGACACCCGAAGCTATCTGACTAGCCCTGGTAGACGGGTCTGATGAGTAGTGACCAGTAACCAGCCCTTGCTGCACCATGCCATAGGTAGCCAACATAAACCCAGCACCCATAGCCTGCTGAGCATAGAACTCAGGAATCTTCTCTTCCTTAAATGTACGCTCACCTTCCAGCTTTGCAATACGCTTATCTAACTGCTCAACCCTGGCCTGGGCTTTCTCAATCTGAGCAGGAAAGACAGCATTATCTAGTCTATCTTGTGCCTGCAGACGCTGAGCAGTGACCTTAGCAAGTTTCTCATTAATATCCTTGATGTCTAGTTTAGCCTGACGCACACGCAGCAGACCACCACCAGGGATGTAACCACCAGCCTCTTTAGCGATGTTAATACCAGTACGCAGGAAAGGAACAACCAGGTTTAACTCAGGAGCAATGTTCTTTGCTTCAGCCATTAGCTGACCGCCTTTGTCAATCAGCGACTTACCCAGCGGTGTACGGAATGTATTAAATGCAGCAAAGTTTTCTAGTTGATAGCGCAGTGCTGGGTCACGCCCTTCGAGGTACTGAAGCATAGTAGCGTTACCGTCTTTATTCTTCATTGCGATATCGTCTAACTCTTTGATGAACTCTGCCCTGGTTGTACCACGCCTAGCAAAGTACTCATCAGGAAACTTCTGTTCAATCCTGTGGATCATAGCACGATACTCCATGCGCTCAAGCACTGCTGAGAATGCTTGGTCAAGAGCACCAGTAATCCTCTGAGGATAGGTCAAGATTGCATCACCATACTTATTCTTTACGATGTCGAATGCTTGATGTGTGTTACCATCAAAGTCTTCTGTACGCTTAGACAGACCAGCCATGAACCTGGGAAATGCTTCAGTAAACCCTTCACCGATACCTCGAAGCATAGCTAAGCCTTCGCTAGGTCTACCAGCCAGTGCTCGTGTAACAGGCGCTAATGCAAGCTGTGCAGTCTGTGATACAAAGTTAACTACCTGAGTAGAGATAGCAGACAGGTAACTGTTACGAATAAATGCACCAATACGCTCTCGGATGCTAGGTTCTTTAAGCACCTTAGTAGCTGCATCAGATACCGCTGCCCCAGCCTCACCAGGAGACAGGACAGGGTTAGTCATAATATCGTCAGTGGCCTTTACCCAGTTAGCTAGGAATTCTGCACACTTTTGAGTAATACCAGCCATTAGCAAGCCCCGTTATTAAATAGTTTTGTTATCTGTGCATTAGCTTGAATCTGCTTGTACATATACTTATAAGTATTAAAACCTACAGACAAAGCATTCTGATCAGCTCTTACGCCAGCAAAGACAGCGATAGACTTAGCAATCTCTGCTCCATACCGAGCCATCATTTCCTGGTCACCAGACTCAAATGCTCTGAGGTATTGACGGTTTAGTAAAGGCATTGACTCTAGACGATTAAGAAACGCAGGCAAAGCTAAAGCTCTCTCTTCGTTACTCAGTGGGTTTCCCTTCTCCACACGCATTAGAATCTCTTGTCCCAGCACCTGTGCATCAGGACTATCAAAGCCAGACTCTCTAGCAGACTTCAGAGCTTTCTGGTAAGTCTCATTGGTAAAGGTATCCATCTGAATACCCTTGTTAGTCTTACCTTCGATACGCCTATTGAACACATAAGACAGACCTTCCATCAGGTCCTTTTCATCATCGTTAGCGTACACACGCTCGTTCATGAAGAACTTCTTCTTACCTTCATCCATCTTAATCAGTTTATCCATCTGATTAGATGTAATGTTATTCAACCTAACTTTAGGTAGAACATTTTTATACAGCGGTAAATCGCATCTAGCCATTATCGACACCCATCAAAGAAACCAGCCTCAACCATTTTAATCTGGTCATCAGCATCAATACCCTTAGTGATAAAGTCTTCAAAAGACTTAGCCTTAAAGTTACGACCATTTAGGACCTTCATATCATCTAGATATCTACGGTATGCTGAGACATTGCGTGTAGCCTCTGGCATACTCTTGATGAATGTTGGGTCAGTTCTCTGCATAATTGAGACAGCTTCTTCAGCCTGTTTAGGTGATAGGACAGCATAGCCCTTTAGAGTTCTATAACCAGCCCCTAAATTATACACTCTTTTTGAGAAATCGTCAAGGTATTTATCAGGAGGGTTAACCAGGGTGTCTACAGCCTTGGAGAAGCTAAACTTAAAATTATCTACTTTACCTATACCAGACAAGCCAGCCTCACCTTGGGCTAACTTTCCAGACTGTACAACCTCTAGCCTGACATCCCTAGCCAGCTTACCGATGGTAGCGTCATCTGTCTCCAGAGCCTGTCTTAGGAAGGCCATATAATCATCGTGCCTAGCTGACTTAGTTGTCTGGTTTCCTACGATATACAGAGCCTTATCTATGTCAGACTCAAAATCAATGGTAGACTTAGCAAACCTGGGCTTAGCCCCTGCCAGGAACTGAGGCAATACAGGCAGAGTTTCCTCTTCTACTGTCTTGGCGATAGTAACAGCAGGGTCTTCTACCTTGGGTTGTAGCTCATCTATGGTAGAGGCCCTACGATCCTCTGCTAACAATCGTGCCTTAAGTAACTCCTCTGTTACTTCGGCTTCTTCCTTGACCCAGTTCCCATTCTCATCCATCTTTAGCTTGAAATGGGGTGTGGTAATCTCCTTACCGTCTGGGGAGACTGTCCCTGTATTTATGATATCATCAGCTACTTTAGGTCCAAACTTCTCTATGAGTTTACCAAGGCCAAAGCCTAAACCACCACCGATGGTAGCTCCGATAGCTGCTCCACCCAGCCTACCAATATCTTCTTCAGTATAGATTGGACGCACACCACCAGATACAGCACCGCCTACAGCACCAGCAGCGGCAACGCCTTTAGCGCCTTTTAGAAGAAAAGAACCAGGAAGGAGAGTGCTTGGATTAATAAGACCGCCAATAACAGTACCCAAGCCAGTAGCAAACCCACGCTCTTCAGCAGCCTGTCTAGCCAGATTCTCTTGAGCAACTTGTGCATCGCTTAATTCACCTCCAAAGATCTGTTTAATACCATCGATCTCTGACAGTGCTTCAGCACGAGCACCAGCCATGAATGCTTCGCCAAAGGAGAATCCTTGCTCATTACCAATCTTAATAATCTGCTGTGGTGTAGCTCCAGCAGCTACTAAGTCTTCGTAATTCTGTCCCTTGTCTTGAGCAATAATCCTGGCTATCTGCTCGTCTGTTGCTCCAGCTCTTTTAGCAGCAAGAACATTATACATTATTTACTGTCCCATATCCCAAGTAGAACCACCAACTTCAGGTACTCCACGCTGCATTCTCAATAACCTACGAAGTTCATCATCCGATAGTTTCTTAGGCTGTTGACCAGGAGCTGTAGTCCCTGGAGGATTAGCTAATAAATCAGCATATGGCCCTGGTGCAGCTAATCGTTTAACTTTACCAGTGTAGACTGTTCCATCTTGTTTATACAGTTTACCACCACGGCGTGTTAGTGCTTCACCATCTTCAGTGACAAGATTCTCACTGATTTCACCACCAGCAGCTCTTTCAGACTGTGACCTAGCTGCCAGTGCCTGTGCTTTAGATGCCTCAATCTGAGCTTCTTTAACTGCTTGATCAAAGTTACGCTGACCAATTGCAGCAGATGCTCCAGCCAGGATAACCTGACGCTGAGGAGAATCTTCAGACATTTGAAGAGCCTTAGCAATAGAACCATATGGATCTTTACTGACTTCATCAAGCAGCACCTGACGCTCACGAAGACCAAGTTCAGATCTACGAATACCAAGTTCTTCAGCCTGCCTAGCTTCAGTACGCTCTTGCTGGCGATACTTAGCAGCTTCCTGAGCAGCCATCATAGCCTGTTGACCAAAACCTAACTCAGAGAATCTACGAGCCATAGACTCATAAGATGCAGCAGGATTAGCTGGATCAAAGTTAGTCATAGCTTCATTGAATACTCGCTGTGTATCTGCTACTCTACGCAGTGCTGGATCAGATACTTCAAAGAATCCACGACCACCAAACAAGTTAGCAAGACCACGACCAAGTACTGCTCCTGATGTAGCAGCCAATCCTAGTTGAGGATTCTGAAAGTTCTGGTAACGCTGAATCTCTTGCTGTGCTAACTGACGAGCAAGGTACTCAGGGTCATTTTGTAACATCTGTTGTGCTGACATTCCCATATTATCTATCCTCAGAAGAACTGACCAAAGTCTTGATTACCATAGAATCTACCTGTACCAAAGCCACCACCTCCTCCAGGAGTTCCAAATGTCAACGGAGAAGGACCACCACCTCCTCCCATTCCTCCTGAAGCAGCACCAATCAGTGACTGTAGGAAGGCAGCATTAGCAGCGTTAGCTTGTTGTACGCCTTGGTATCGAGTCTGAGCAGCCTGAGACAAACCAGCGCCTAAGAGACCAGCGCCAGCCTGTGCTCCAGGTTGAGCAGCACCACCGACAGCCAATCCAAGATTAAACGGTTGTTGACCAAGTTGTTCTACCGTGCCTACAGTACCAAGCAGTGAAGACAACGGAGCCAGTGCCTGCGTAGGAATAGCATACTGCTGACCTAACAGACTAGCACCAGTACCGAATAGACTAGAGCCAAAACCTAGTTGCTGTTGAGCACCTTGTTCAGCCTGAGCAGCCAATGCTAAGTCTTGTTGTCTACGAGCGCCTGCTAAAGCAGCTAACTCAGGCTGTCCTGTGGTTCCAATATTTAATCCAGCACGACCACGACCAAAGACACCAGAAGCTAGTCTTGCTTCTTCAGCAGCACGAGGCTGGGCAAGGAGTGCCTGTTGCTGATTAAAGTAGCGTTGACGAAGTTCTTCAGGAGACTGTGCTAAGTATCGTTGACCAAGACCAAAAAGACCCATAGCAGCTTGACCTAATGGCTGTGCTGCTGCTTGAGCTTCTTCTGCAGTGGTAAGAGCACCACCAGTCAAACCCATCAGCCTGTCTTGGATAGCTCGTAACTCTGGAGCTACTTCATACTCTGCAGATGTAACACGAGGAACCCCGCCTACATCTGTAATACCAAAGCGTGAAGTGCCAAAGCGACTAGTCATCCCGACTGGTCTAAAGGCAGCTATATTAGCGGCTTGTCTGCCTGCCTCTGCCTGTTGAGCAGCAGCTTGTTCAGCGGCGCTCCTGGTAGAACTAGCACCAGTAAACGGATCTAATATACTACTAACTATGCTGCCCATTATAAACTCCTGTAATAAATCTTATAAGTGTTACCATCATTACCTACGGTGTAGTCTCCAAATTTAAAACCTATTGATTCTCCAAACTTACCTAACTTATCATTATCTACTAGTCCATACAGCGGTAGGTTTAGTAGTGACTGCAGTAAATTCAAATCTCTAATGTAATTCTTCTTTACTTCTGCTGTCCACTTAAATACATCTGTGTGGATAAATACTAAGTTATTAAACCATTCGATGTATATTATGTAGTGTTCTCGTAAGACTATCGGTATTTTCATCAAGTCTTCATGATGTAGCACAACGCATAGTACGGAGGCAGGTTAGCGTTAGTGCCTGATGAACCAGTTGATGAGTTTTCTACTGTGATTCCTGTGGTTGCAGAACTCATGGTTAATTGTGTAAATGTTTCGCCGCCATTAGTTAATCCAGCAGTACCACTTGCGCCAGAGTTATAAACCTGTCGATTTGACGGTGATAGCGTGTGAGTATGGCCTGGGTCAGTAACAGTTGCTGTGTGTGTATGACTCACAACAATTGAATCAGCCGAGCCACCAGTATCGCCAACAGCATAAGTAGAACCAGCGCCTACAACAAAACGATTACGCAGATCTGGAGTGCTGTTAGAACCATTACACAAAACCCATCCAGTTGGGATACTAGCGACAGAGCCTGACCATAGAACAATTGTACCAGAAGGAACAATGTTAGCAGCAGCAATAGCAGCTTGTACAAACGCTGTGGTAGCAATCTGTGTATTATTAGTAGTAGCAGTAGCCTGAGTAGGGGCTAGCGGTGTTCCAGTAAAGGTAGGACTGTTTGTGTCAGCCTTAGAAGAGATAGCCGAAGCAATAGCATTATACTCGGTATCAATCTCTGTGCCTTTAATAATCTTACCTGCGTTACCGCTAGGCAGTGAATCCTTAGCAGCGAAGTTAGTAGCCTTGGTATAATTACTCATACTATTTTTCCTTGTTTAATATATACATCAATCCGCTGGATAGAAATTGGATTACCATTAATCTCTGCCTCTAAACCTACCTGCATTACAGCGCCTGTACCGCCAGCCTGTATCTTGAACTTATCTAAGACGATACCATCTGAGAACTCAGCAATATTGTACTCACCTATATTATACTCGTAAATTACGGCTGTGTCAAGTTTTTTCGTAAATGCAAAGAAGTTTTCGTTATAGTCAAAGCCCCACTTTACAGCTACATCCTGGTTAGAACCACCAATTACCACAAACCCAACCTGCTTCATAATCTTCTCCCTGGTAGGAGCATCGAAGTCAAAGTAGTTTGTGTAGTAACTAAACCGATAGTTAACAGCATTGTCGGTATGACCAAAGTATTTACCAATATACCCAGGTTTGCCAATGTATAGGTCTTTGGTATTAGTAACCAAGAATGACCTTGGCTCTATGTTAGTCCATGTGGTAACCCTGGCTGATCCATCCTGCAGCGGTGCTCTCATGTCAAAGCAGTATACAAACTTGGTGGTAGGCAGAGCCAATAGATAGAAAGCATCTCGCTCGTAGTAGACAGATTTGATATTAGTTGCTGTCTCAGAAGCCACATTACCCATCAGGTCATCACGAACATTCTTAGAGATATCCCTCATAGGCAGAGACTTCTCTTGGATGACTCGCTGCAGACTACGCACACCAGCATCAGACAAGAAGATGATATCCGTACCAGTGCTCTGCACCGAATCCCTAGCAACACAACCAACATTAGGAATGTAGTCTGCTAGTGTCAGTGTAGTAACATCAATTGGGTTTGCATAGACAGCAATGTTGTTACGACCAAAGATAATAAGGAATCCGTTGTGCGCCGCCATAGCAACTATCTTGTCTGTATTAGGAAATATAGCATTAAGAGACAGAGAGCCTGAGTCACCGCCTTGGAAGTCAGAGCCATCCAATAAGCGACTAAAGTAGACTGTCTGTGGGTCTCCTACGATATCTGCTAGCCATATACGACCATAAGCAGCGAGAGCACAGTTAGGGCTAAAATCGGCTGTTGTGTAGCCAAGAGGTATAGTACCAACATCTCCAAGCCTTTGAAATCCGTAGGAACCTGCGTGACTGTGTGGATTAGCAATCGTTGTCACAGTGCTGGTAAGTGCGTTACCATTGCTATAACCTGCTCCACCAGTAGTAATTGTTACTGTAGCCACACCAGTACCAGACAAAGTAGCAACAGTTACTGTGGCAGCGGTAGTGCCACCAGATAGTGTAAGGATATCTCCAACATTGTAGCCGCTACCAGCCGCTGTAACTGACAAGGCAGTGATAACACCACTAGAGACAGTAGTAACTGAGAAGGTAGCACCAGTGCCTGGAGTAGGCATACGATGGTATACCAGTGTAGGATGACCAGTCTGTGCTATGTAGGCATGAGGCTCTGCTTCTGCAGCGTCACCATAAGGCAGAGCAGCAGCTTGCCAGTTGTTACCAGTAATCGTATAGGTAAGATTAGCACTATTAGCCTGATTACGCACAGAAGCAGTAGTCATCGTGGTAGTGCCAGTAAACAAATGATTATTACCGCCACTAATGAACTGACTAGAACCATTGTCTGTCAACTCAAACATGAACTGCACTGGGTTAGCAGAGCCTAAGTCAGTGTTGACTGCACTGTTAACTGTTGTCCAGCCTCTACGAGCACCAATACGACCATAGCGGTCAACGACACAGTTGTTAGCCTCTAGCGCAAATCCTGAAGACAGCGATACCGCAGACTCTTGGATGTTTAATCCAAAGAATCCTGGTGCAGCAATAGAAGCGGTTTGGGTCTCTTGTGCCATTAAACTGGGTCCCAAAGGAATTCGTCAGGATACTTATTACCTTCGATAGAGATATGGTCTGCTAATGAAGTCTGATATAATCCATAGGCTTCTGAGCTACGCAGTCCACCATCTTCACCACGCTCTGCCAAAGCCTTTGCATAGGCCAGGAAGATGACAGGTTCTGCAGGAACTTTGAGTTGGTCAGCATTAGCAGATAACTCAGCCTGTGGTTTAATCAAGTTAAAGTTAATTGTGTATGCACCATTAGGGATAGGATAAAGGTCTACCTGTGTATCGCCATTAGAGTCTACACCGTTAAAGTTAAAGTAGCGTGGAGCAGACTTCTCAGGAGTATCAACTAGGAACCACTCGTCCATCTCCATAGTAGAGGCGTTATTCAGGAACCAGTTGCTTGTGTCATTAATCACATCGAAGACACGGAAACGAATACCAGAGCCAGTTAACACATAGTTAAACAGATCTGTAGAGGTAGCAACTGTGATAGTCTCTGACAGAGCATTCCAATTATAGGCATCTTCCACCTGTCTCTTAGCATCATTAACAAACTTACCAATGAGCTTGGAGTATGCAGTATCCGTAACAGATGTAACTTCATTCTCACGCAGACGAATGAGCACATCGTTAACAAGTTGTAGATAAGTCTTGTTAGCCATTTAGCAATCCCATTTCCTTAGTGCCAACGCCTTCCTTGTTGGTCTACCTTTCTCATCCTTCATAGGTCCTGGCATACCGCCCATACGAGCACAGAATGACTTCCTACGAGCAGCAGCCTTGGGAGACTTCTTAGCCTCTTTAGAAGACACTGGAGGCTTTAGGTTAGCGCCTTCCTTAGCCTTGAAGTATGCCCTGCCTTTAGCGTTTAAACCGCCTTCAGGATTCTGATAGACTTTCTTGACCATTATTTCTTCGCAGTCTTTTTAGCTTCTTTAAATGCCTTAGCAGTAGGAGCGCCTTTGGTTCCAGGCTTACGCATCTTCTCTCCAGAACCTTCTTTGATACGCTTACGCTTGGCCCAGATGTTAGAGTAGAGTCCTTGTTTCATTTCTTTTTCTTCTTCTTTGACATACCAGCCATTGATAGGCCGATAGCTACTGCTTGTTTCTGCGGATAACCTTCTTTACGCAGTTTACTAATCTTAGCAGATGCTGCTGCTTGCTTGCCCTTCTTAGTGTAGGGATACTTCTTTCCGTCAACCATTGGCATACTATTCTCCTTAGAATTGGAATTGGACTGCGGTTTCAGGGATAAACTCTACTGTTGCTATATAGGTTACGGTATTGGTGCTAGAGTTTTGTACACGAATCTGATCCCCAGCTTGTAAAACTACCTCTGCCTCTCCATCTAATCTAATAAACTCACCAGCACCTAAGTTCTTACCACCAACAATGAAGTATTCAGTGTTAGTAGAGACATCATACCAATAGACCTTTGGAGTGTCATTGCCGGTAAGACTAATGATATACATTAACTGCCAAAGACCAGTATTCTTGGTAGGAACCGTAAGAATAGTATCCTTGGTGGTGGTGGTCTTAGTTGTAACAGCGGAGACTTTTCTGCTCATATTAACCTATTTTAAGAACTAAGCTAAGTAACAGAACTACGATGAAACCAGTAGTCCCAAGCAGGATCTGTTCTAGTCTCTTTAGCCTAGCATTGATGCCTGCATAGCGTTCAGCGCAGACTGCTTCATGGGTGTCAAGTTGTCCTTTAACTTGGTCTATTGGTGACATCACTATCTCCACTTAGGTCCTTCCATCCAAGCTACTAACGAGTGCCTAGTTCCTTTGGTTACTGGGTTTACTTTATGTACTATGAAAGACGGGAAGATTAGTGCTGTTCCTTGTGTCTTTACCTGCTCTTTATCTGGTGCTCCAAGGTGCAACGGTTGCATCTCAAAGTCACCGCCTTCGTACTCTTCAGGGTCTGTTAGCTGACAGATAAACGATAACTTCCTGTGAGCCTGTCTGCCATCATCCCAGTTTACATCGTTATGCCAATTATAATAACCTTGGTCTTCTGCATTATACTCTGTGAACTGTAACTCATTTAAGTGCCACAGTTCTGCACCAAAGGCATTATGATTAGCAATATGGAACAGGTTAGTTATTTCATGGTACAGCCAACCTAGTTCCTGATTATCTCTGGTAATCCATCTTACTTTACTTCTACGAACCCTGGTATTTACATTAGAGCCACTAAATCCTATGATTGCATCTTGTGGTTCTATCTTTTTACCTTGTTCTACTATCTGTTGGCAGAGGTCTTTGTTATACCTTTGTTGCCACATTTGCCACATTGCGTTCAATTATTCTCCCTGGGCCAATTCTGATTCATCACCACATCAATCAGTGCAGGAACATCTGCACAGGCAGCAATAGCGGTCTCAAGTCTGTTAGCCTCAGCAATTACTGCAACTCTGAATGCTTGAGTAGCTGCAGGAATATCAATACTACGCTCAACTTTTCTAATCACCATCCAGTCAGTAGCAGCCAGCATCTTGCCTGCTGTGTCTTTAACCTGTGAAGTCCATTGGCTCTTCAGTCCCTTGGTTACCAGACGCTTGTTGGAATCCACCATAGCGGGTTTGCCATCTACTTCACCTAAAACTTTTTCCCACATCGGGTTACCGTCTTGGTCTACTTCCTCACGGTCATTCAGAAGTTTTGGGTTATTCTGCCCCCAGTAGAACCGCTGGTCATAATCAGGTGCGGCAGGCTCAAACGGGTCTGGTTCACCGTTCTCCACAATACCTACCTTAGTCCTGATAGCGGCATCTAATAGGTTGTTGTAGCGCACTCCGTCTGTGCGGAAGAACTCTACTCTAATGTTTACGGGTTGTCCGTTGTATAAGTAAGCCATGTTATTTTCCTATCGTGCGAGGGAGTACTTAAAGGGGTTTTCGGCAAAGGCGGCATAAATGTAGGTCACGCCACTTGAATTCATAGCTCCACTAACCGCAACACGAATCTTAAAACCATTAGATACAAAGTCTATCAACTGACCCGTCTGTTCAGCGGTTGATGCGTTTGCTACCAAGTAGTTTGTTGACACATTATATGGGCTTCTTGCAACATCTTCCATGACCCAATCGCCAGTAGAACTAGACGCTTTAATCATAATAAATCTCGGCCTAAACCCAAGGAACACAAAAGGCCCATCCGTAGAACCATTGCCCGTGTAACTACCAAAGGCAGAATAGCCAGCCACGGGTGCGAAGCAGTAAAATATATGAGATGCGCCGCTTTGGTTTGTGTTGCTATTAGTGCCAACAGAAAACACGCTTGATGTCGGAGCGGTGTCGTTCCAGTATGCAGTTGCAGCAGATGTTGTAAAGGCATTGGTAAGATTTATCCAGCCAATATTATTAGCACCAACAGAGGCATGGTATACAGGCCAGTTACTACCCCCTGCATCACTGTAATTCCTGCCAAAAATAAACCGAGGTGCAGTCCCAAGTCCATGCCCGATTGTTCCTGCGCTTCCTGTGCCAGTTGTCTTGACAATGCTAAACCCAGCCGTGGTATTTGCTCTTACTGTGCTGGCTATTGATGGCACATTTACTGGTGAGGTAGCGTATTGACCCACCGATATTGTTTGATTAGACCCACCTGCGTTCCAGTTCCAGAACGCATAAGTTCGTCCGCTGAAATTTAGATAACCAGACGTGTCATTTGGTAGGCTATATCCGTTGGAATTAAAGGATGTTAATTGACCAGCGGTTGTATCTTCGGCGGCTGTGGTATTTGTGGCTAATGACTTATCAACACCACGCACAACATCGTATAGCAAATGCCCAGACGAAGAATTGCTCCCTTTAGCCCACAAGAAATCAGGTTGAAAGTTAAGACCAGTTACCGACCGAGCCGACCCAGTTCCAGTTTCAAGCAAAACATTAAAGTAATCATTCGCCTGTGTCGTGCTAGTAGCACCTATGGTTACGGGAGGTAGGTTCTGTGTGCAGAGTGCCTTATATCCGCTTGGGGCCGTATTTGCAAAAGCCCTTTGCCCAAAATTCCAAGAGTTTGCGGTTGTAGAGGATTCAGCAGAACAAGCAAAAAAGTATGGGCCGCTGGTTAGTCCAGTAAATGCCGCAGTTCCAGAGTTTTGAACCGCACCATTTTTGTAAAAATATAAAGCACCAGCATCAGCATCAAACGCTATGCCAATAGTATCGCCATCTGTGTAGGTATTACCATAACTTGTGTATGTTCCAGAATTTACTTTTCTTCCATCGTAATAATAAGCCCAAGTATTTGCATCCTGACCAAGATAGCGGTTTGCCGCAACCATGTTTCCATTTGCAATACCCGGAACAAATTCTGTTTTATCCCCGATAGTTACTTCTGCATACCACTTGCCGCTGGTCATTCCCATTGTTGACCAGACCTGTCCGTTACTTGCAGATGAACGAGTTATGTCAAGATTGCCATTTGCCAGCGTAACGCCTGTGCTATTTTGATTCAGAGGATTCAGCGTAGCGTAATTCCCACGCACCTCACCACCAACACCTGTGTCTGTGCCATACGATGTAGGCGTGTCTACTAAGGAGTCATTACCAACACCAGCGGCGACAGAGAATAGATTAGGCGTCCAGTTATTACCGTTGCCGGATGAGTCCTTGCCTAGTGTTGTCGAGGTAGTGTTGGAGTTATCTGAGAAGTTGAGATAAAAGCCGTTAGTGCCGTATGTGCCTGTGTATTTAACTGGCTCCCATACGCCTGTGCTTGCGTTGGTCTGACCGAATGAGGATGGGGTTAGGGCTTGACCGTCAATGAAGTTTATTTCGGTGAGGTAGCCTGAGAAATATGTGGAAGTGTTCCAAGGACTAACACCAATGTTATGGACATAGGTATTTGTATTTATTGCTGATGTTTGACTACTAGACGGTGCTGTACCAGACCAAGTGTAATTAACACCGTTTACATACATTAACAGCTTGTTGGCTTGAGTTACTTGTGCTGAGTCATACGCAACAACCACATGATACCAAGCACTAACATCACGAAACACGGCAGTCGTTAATATGTCAATGTTTGTTGTTG
>Ga0315909_10004924_pt1 | contig 15544 bp, 8 predicted proteins | sample LakEriMetagenome_11_FD_203527 | JGI IMG/M metagenome (GOLD analysis project Ga0315909, IMG submission 203527) | Freshwater fungal communities from buoy surface, Lake Erie, Ohio, United States - Buoy 2 MA125 | ecosystem: Environmental > Aquatic > Freshwater > Lake | place: USA: Lake Erie, Ohio...
GATCCTGCCCGGTGGACGTGAGGTGCAGGTAGATCATGGTCGTCTGCAGGGAACTGTGGCCCAGGTACTGCTGGATGAGCCGCAGGTTGACTCCGGCTTCGAGCAGATGGGTGGCGTAGCTGTGGCGCGGCCGGCTCCAGAGGACAGGCTCCAGAGGACAGGGCGACGGCCGCGGCGGAATGTTACGCGCGGGGGGGCGGCGGCATGGAAAAATCGCCGCCGGGATCACCTCACAGCGGCGGTCAGGCCGGCGCCGGCGCGGGGGCGGGGCGGGGCCAGGACCAGCCGACCTGTGTCGCCAGGGCCTCGAGGAGGACCAAAAGCACCAAGAGCGGCAGCAGCCAGCGCCGCAGGCCGCGCCAGGCGGCCGGCCGCGGAGCCTTCCAGACATCGGACAGATCGACCCGCTCCACGCCTCCCGAGCGGCCGCTGACAGCGAGCAGTTCCTCGCGCCGTGCCCGGTCGAAGGACCATTCAGGATTCGCCGTGACGTTCAGCGGGCCCACCGCGAGCGCCGACTCGCCGAGCCGCACCGCACCGCGGACGTAATCGACGTCGGCCGCGTCGAGCCCGGCCGTGAAGTGACCCGGGGCGAGCCGCTCCCAGGAGAGCTTCGTCGCCGCCCCGCCCGGCCCGCGGGACACGGTCAGTTCCGGCGGGTCGGCCGCGACCCGCTCGGCCCACGAGTCGTCATAGACGAGGTCGAGGCGGACCCGCGTCCCCTCGACGCGGGCCTGCATGCCGACGCCGGGGGGCAGCGGCGGCCCGGCCAGCCAGCGGGCCAGGCTCTGCACGAAGCCGCCGTAGCCGTCCCAGTCCCGCGTCAGCTGCGAGAAATCTCCCCCCAGCGGAAACGCCACCGTCGCCACCCGCCCCGTGCCGCGTCGCCAGAAGGCGACCAGCGGTGCGGCGTAGTCGTCGGCCGACACGGCGGCCTGCGCGGCGCCGGGCTTGATGTAGGTGAGGTTGTAGCCATCCACCTGCGGCAGCCAGTCCATCGGGGCGGCGGCGATCTCCGCCCAGCCGGGCGTGCCCTTGAGCCCGACGGGTTCTTCGATGAACGCCGACCGGGCGATCGTCGCCGTCTCCATCTCGAAGAGCGCGGGGAGTTCCTTGGCGTCGGCGTTGAAAAAAATCCGTCCGCCGCCACGCTTGGCGATGTCCTTGAGAAACTCGGCGTCGACATCGGTTTCCGCCCCGAGGCCGATGACGCTGACCGTGCACTTGGCCTTCACCATTTCATCGAGCAGCTCCTTGTAGTCGCCCGGCTCCTCGGCGTCGGCCGCGTCGGCGAAGAGGATCACGTGCCGCTGGCCGACCTGTCCCCGCTTGAGCCTGGCCCAGGCCTCGGCGAGGCCGGTGTAGCAGAAGATGCCGCCGCCGGTGCTCTGCACGCTGCGGGCCGCGGCCACGAGCTTGGCCCGGTTCGGGCCCACGGCCAGCGGGGTTTCGGAGAGCGGATGGGCGGCGCTGTCCACCGGGATCAGGATCACCATGTCGTTGTCGCCGAGAAGCTCGATCGCCCGCGCCGCCCCCTCGTCGGCGAGGGCCATCTTCGTCTGCGTCGTGCCCGGGGCCGTCATCGACATGCTCCCCGAGCGGTCCATGACGATCGCCATCGCCACGGCGAGCTTGCGGTGCTCCTGCTTGAGTTCCATGGTCACCGGGAGCAGCGGGCCGACCGCCGAGCCGAACCAGCCGCCGGCGGCGAAGGAAAACTTGCCGCCGATCATCGCCAGCCCGCCCCCCTGGGCCGTGACGAAGAACTCCAGCCCCTTCACGAACCCCGCATCGAGCTTGTAGGCGGGGACGTTGTCGAGGATCACCCCCTTCGCGCCCGACAGGAGGCCGACGTGCGCCGCGGCCAGGTCGGAGACGACCTCCACGTCGAGCCCCTGGTCGCGGAGGGCGGCGGCGAGCGGCGGATCGGTGTAGGCGGTGACGAGGACGATCCGGCCGCCCCCCTGGACCTCGACCCACTGCTCGGCCGTGTTGTTGCCCTTGAGCGCGTCGCCGGCGGGGTCGATCCGCACCGTGTAGCGGTGCGCGCCGGCGGCGGCGAGCCGGTCGGTGAACCGGATGCGGCCCACGCCCTCGCGGATTTCGACCTTCTGCGTGCCGATCGGCCTGCCGTCGCGGAGGATCTCCAGCGGCACGGTGTCGTCTCGTCCGCCCGTGACCACGACCTCGGCCAGCAGTCCCTCGCGGGCCTGCACGCGGCGCGGCGCCCGGAACGCGGCGATGGCGAAGTCATCGACGTCCCGCTGCGGCGGCAGCCGGACGTCGAGCGCCACCCCCTTGGCGAGCAGTTTGTCGGCGATCCGGTCGAGCGGCTCGGTCGAGTAGCCGTCGGTGATGGCGAGGATCCGGGCCGCGCGGTCGGCCGGCATCAGGCCAAGGGCGTGGACTACGGCCGAGGAAAGCCGCGTGGCCGACCGCCGGCCGGCGTACTCGGTGGCCGCCGGGCCGCTGCGGACCAGCGCCCCGCGGGGCTGCGACTCGTCGGCGAAATCGACGTACATGATCCGGTCGTCGATGCCCCGCGACTTGTCGAGGATCGTCTCCATCTCGGCGAGCCGCGGGGCGAGGTCGTCCCAGCCCGATTCCGACTGGTCCACGAGCACCCACAGGTCGAGGCCGTCTCCCTGGAGCCGCATCCGCGGCTCGGCCAGCAGGATCACGGCGAGGAGCAGGCAGGCCGCCCGCAGCGGCCGCTCCAGCCGCAGGCCGCGCCAATACCAGCCCGCCAGCGCCAGTGCGGGAACGAGCAAAAACCAGTGCGGGGAGACGAACTGCAGTCCGGCGAATCCCATCGTCGTGTGCCTCCGGCGTCAGGATGTGCTTCGAGTGTATTCGAGGAGCGGAGCGGGCCGATCAGCGGCGCCCCGCCAGCCCCAGGCCACGAGCAGGGCGCCGATCGCGAGGCCCAGCCAGAGCGGCGCCCAGGGATCCTCGACCGACTGTTTGAACGCCTGCTCCATGCGGACGGCCTCGAGCGTGTCCATGGCGGCCGCGGTGCGAAAGTCGCACTCGCGCGAGTCGGCGAACTGCGCGGCGCCCCGCACGACGGTGGCGGCGACGGGGGGCGTGCCCCCGACCGCGGTCACCCGGAAAAAACCGGGCTCCTCGGGGGCACGGCCCCGGAACGGGGCCGTGGTGGCCGGGCCGCCGTCGCGGCCCACAGAGTCGAGCGTCGTCCCGCCGACCGGGCCAGCGCGGACCGGTTCGGGCAGGTCGATCGCCTGGCCCGTTTCGAAGTTGTCGGCCCATGGCCTCGTGATCCGCGACCGGACGCGGTCGATGAACCGCTGCACGAGAACGACGAGGGCCGGCGTGCGGCCGGCGGTCGAGCCGGCGAGGTCGAAGTTGAGGACGAGGCTGCGGACGATGCGGCCGCCGCTGAGGCTGGTCGTGCGCACGAAGGCCAGCGGCCGGCCCCCCTTCCAGAGCAGCGGCTCGTCGGCCGCCGTCAGGCCGAGGCTGCCGGCCGGGCCGGAGAGCAGGCCCCCCCAGCCGAGGTCACGGGCGAGCGGATGATCCTCGGCCGCCACCCAGGCGGGATCGAAGGCGGTCGGAGTCGCGGCGGCGGGTGGTTTTTCCTGTGGTGCGGGCTTTGTGTCGTCTGGCTCGGTGCTTTGGCTCGACGGCTGCGGATCGGCCGCGGGAAGGTCGCCCACGGCGAGCTGGATCGAATCGGTCGCGGCATCGGCATTGAACGGGCCGACGACGAGGTCTGCGGTTGCCGCGTCGGTGACGATCTCCACGCCATCGGTCGCCCGCACCATCTTCGCGAGCAACAAGCCGACGGGGCCGCCGACACCGATCGCCACCTTCACGGTGCGTTCCAGCGGCCGCACCAGCGGCAGCGCGTCGTCCCAGGCGAAGCGGTCGGCGGACAGGCTGATCACGATCCGCTCGGCGTTATCGGGCCAGCGGCCCTCGAGGGTGCGGCTCTGTCCGGCCGCGAGCCGGATCGGCTGCAGCGCAGTGGCCGGCGTGGTGGCGGTGTCGTTTCCATCAAGGCCGGCACCGGTTCCCTGGCCCGCACCAGTCTCGGCGCCGGAGGCCGCACCCGGCCGGGTGCCGGAGCCGACGACCCGCACGCTGACGTCGCGGCTTTGCGGGGCCGTGCCATGATTGGTGACCAGCACCCGCCAGCCGGTTTCCGTGCCGCGGCTGCCGACGTCGCCGCCGGAGAAGCCGACGTTGTCGAAGGCCGCGCCGGCCGCGAGCACGGCCACGCCTCCGGGCACGTCCACGGGCCGGTCGGTGACGAGGATCACGGCGCCGGCACCCGCGGGCACGAGGTTCGTCGCGATCCCCAGCGCCGCGGAAAAATCATGGCCGCTGAGCGTCGGTCTCCAGGTCTTGGCAGCGGCGAGCAGTTCGCCGAGGTTCCGCCCTGCATACAGCGGCGGCCGGCCCGGTCCGGTCTCGAGCAGGTGCCAGTCGGTGCGGGCGGCCACCGCGTCCCAGGCGCCGAGCCTCCGGGCGAGAAGGTCGAGCGTGGCCGCGCGGGCGGCCTGCATCGACGCCGAACTGTCGAGGACCACGGCCACGGTCTGCCGCGAGTCGTTCCTGATCCAGCGCGGATCGGCGAGCAGCCAGGCGATCGCGGCCGCGGCCAGGAGCTGCATCCAGAAGGGGAGGGAGTTGCGGAACTTTTCCAGGCGGATGCCGCCGCTGGGCCGCGGCGCCGCCCGTTCGAGCAGAAACAGCGTGCTCGCCCTGACGCGGCGCGACTTCTCCTGGAGACAGTGGATGCCGACGATCACCGGCAGGGCGGCGAAGGCGAGCAGGCCCCACGGATTCGCGAAGAACAGTCCCGGGATCATGGTGCGTCGTCGCTCCGCCGCTCAGATGTCGATCACGCCGGCCGGCACCGCCTCGCCGCGGAGCGCGGCGAGCAGGTCGCCGCCGCCGGCGACGCTGGCGAATCCGAGGCCGCGCCGGGCGCACTCCTCGCGCCACGCGGTGAAGTGCCGGGCGTAGGCCTGCCGGTAGCGGTCGAGCATGTCGGGCTCGACCCGCTGCCGCGACCGCGTGCCGCGTTCCGCGTCCTCGAACTCCACGTTGCCGTCCCAGTCGGGCTCGCGCTCGGCCATGGCGAACGGGGCGAGCACGATGCCGCGGCTGCGCGACTCGGCGAGCCGGGCCGTCGCCCGCCCCGGCGCGGACGGGTCGAGGAGGTCGCTGACGAGCACCCGCAGCGATCCCGCCCGCAGCGGCACGCGATCGAGCTGGTCGGCGAGGCCCGCCGGTTCAGCGCCAGCCACTGATCGTGCCCCGCGGGCCGCGGCGCCGCAGCCGGCCGGCCAGCCGTCGGCCAGCGCCCGTTCAACGGGGAGTTCCTCGGGCACGTCGCCCGTCTGGCGGCCGAGCAGGAAGAGCTTGAGGTGGCCGCCGAGCCGCAGGCCGCTCTCCAGGCAGAAATAAAACAGTTCCCAGACCCGCGCGGCCTTGGCCGCGTCGAAGAACATCGAGCCGCTGGTGTCGAAGACGAGGTCGATCCGCGGCGTCACTTCCTCGCGATAGAGCTTCATCGTGTAGTGGCCGGTACGGGCGTAGGCCTGCCAGTTCATGTGCCGCGGGTCGTCGCCGGGCACGTACTGGCGGTGGTCCTGAAAGTCGATCGAGCTGCCCGTCCCCCTGCCGAGAACGTTGCCGGCGGTGCCCGCCCACTGGCCGCTGCGCAGCGGCAGCCGGGCCACGGTCGCCGCCGCCTTGGCCCGGGCGTGGATCTCGCGCAGGTTCATGCCCGCGGCCCCCCGTCGACGAGCCGCTGCGTCTCACGCATCTCGCGCAGCCAGGGCCGAATGACGACGGCGAGGATGATCGCGGTTATCAGGCAGCCGGCGAAGAAGAGAACGACACGGGTTTCGTCGGGCGGATTGTTCAACAGTCGGAGGAGGCCCGCGAGCGGAAACAGGGCGACGAGCGGGAGCAGGCCGTCGGAGCGGAAGCCGGGCAGTTCCCGGACCGTGAGGTCCACACCCCAGGGGATGATGCACAGCCCCTGCAGACCCGCATAGAAGAATCCGCGGCCGCCGAGCCGCGGGAGCAGCAGGAGCAGCGGCACCGGCAGGAGGATCGCCGCGGCGGCGAGGCTCACGAAGGGCATGGTCTCTTCCACGGTGTTGTCGGCTGCCGCCCGGGCGAACAGTCCCGTCGCGACGAGCCCGAAAGCGAGAACGAAAAACACCAGGCCGGTCGCCCAGCCGGGTGTGAAGGCCGCCGCGGCGAGCCGGCCGGCCAGGCCTCCGCGGGCGAATGGCGTGTGCATGCGCCGCACGCGGACGGGCCGCTCGCAGAGGCCGCCGATGGTGATGAACAGCACGGGCAGTCCGAGCACGCCGAGCAGCGACCAGAACCAGGCCGCGGAGCCCCACAGGCCGACACCGGCGATGATCGCCGCGCAGCACAGGGCGAGGAGCCGCTTGGGGAGGGCGTGGTTCTCCGCCGGCGGGGCGATGCTCGCTGCTGCGGCCTCGAGGAACAGGGCCGCGTACAGGGCGGCGATCGTCAGCGTCAGCCAGCCGTTGCCCAAGGGCGCCGTGAAGCCGCCCCGCACCGTCATCGTGGCGACCGCGTTCAGCCCGACGATGCCAAGAAAAACCAGCAGGATGAGCAGGCCGACCCGCTCCCGCTGCGGCCGTGTCGAGTAGTAGACGGCGACGGCGCCGAGGACGGCCGACCAGACGAGCAGCCAGCCGAGCGTCACGAGGTCGGCGACGACGTTCACGCCGCCGAAGAAGTAGCGGACCGTGAGGTAGGGAAGCACGGCCGAGGCCACGAGCAGCACCTGCGCCACAAGCGCCAGCCACTTGCCGGCGACGATCCGCGTCGCCGAGAGCTTCGTGAGCCGGACGAGGTCGAGGTTGTTGCCCGTCCGTTCGAATGCCACGGCCGTCAGGCCGCGGAGCGGCATCACCAGTCCGAGGCCGGTCGCGAGGATCCCCCAGAAGAGCCCGTCGAAGCTGCGAACGGCGCCGGTCTCGGACGCCCCCGCCTGGACGAGGAGGGCGAAGAGCACGAACAGCAGCAGGGCGAACTGGAGGATGAGGAACGTCCAGAAGAACGATCCCGACTGGATCCCCTGCCGCAGTTCGCGGACGAGCATCGGCGGCAGCCAGTGCGGAAAATCGTCACCGCGCCAGGCCGGTGCGGCCGGGGCTTGCATCGTCGCCGTCGGGGTCATGCCGGTGATCCTCCTGATGGACGGATGTCGCGCCGCACGAGCCGTTGCGACGCCCGCAGCTCCCGCCGCCATGGGCCGGCGATGAACAGAAGGCCGACGAGCGTCGTGAGGAGGGCGGCGGCGATGAACACCCAGGAAGTTTCGAGGAGAGTGAGCGTGCCGAGACCGCCTTGATCGTCGTTGACTACCGGATAGGCACATAGGGCCGCCAGCGGGAACGGGAGCGTGAACAGCCAGCCGGTGGAGTCCATGCGGCCCGCCCGGCCGTTCACGGCCAGCGTGTAGACGAAGACGAGCAGGCAGACCAGTTGCACGAGGCCGTAGATGATGAGGCTGCCGCCGCGGCCGGCGATCTGGGCGATGCTGCGGCCCTCACTCCTCGTCACCAGCGCCGGCAGCCGGACGAGAAATGGCAGCGGATAGAGGATCGTCGCGACGACGAGAAGGCCGAGCGTGAGGGCGATCGTGAAATCCGCGTCGCGAAAACCGGGAACTCTGCCGGCGATCATCCGCGCGAAGAACGTCAGCCAGCCCGTCATGCACAGCGCGGCGAGAATCGCCACGAACGGGAGCCCCGTCGCCCAGCCGGGCGTGAACAGGGCGGCCGCGAGGCGGCCGATCGCCCCGAACCGGCCGAACGGGTGATGCAGCGAGGCGATCGGCAGCGGCGGCTCGACCAGCGCCCCGATCGCGAAGCACAGGAGCAGCGGGCTAATCGTGGCAACCGTCCAGCCGAAGCCCCCAGACGAGCCCAGGCAGCCCATCACGACCCACGCAGCGGCGATGACGAGGGCGAGGAGCCGCTTGCGGCCGGCGTGGCTCTCGGCGGGGGCCGCGATCCGGGCGGCGGCGAACTCGAGGAAGACCAGCGTGTACGTCGCAAGGCCGGCCGCGATGCCGAGCCGCTCGAGCACACCGAGGCTCGGCGCGCCGGTGCCGCCGGTCCGGGATATGTCGTTGAAGATTTCCCCGGCGGGCACGAACCCGACGACCGCGACCAGCACGCCGACCCCGATCCGCACCCACACCGGCAGGGTCGAGGCTGCGATCGCCGCCGCCGCCACGGCGAGCGAGACGGCCATGATCCAGCCGAAGGCCTCGAGTTCGCCAAGCACGTTCACGCCGCCGAAGAAGTAGCGAAGCACGAGGTAAGGCAGGAGTGCAGTGGCCATGAGCAGCCCCTGCGCGACGATCGCCAGCCATTTGCCGACGATGATCCGCGTCGCCGAGAGCCGGCTGAGGCGGATGAGGTCGAGGTTGTTGCCGAGACGCTCGCCGCTCACGGCCATGATGCCCTGGAGCGGGAGCACGACGCCGACCACTCCGGCCATGATCAGCCAGAAGAAAAAGAAGAAAGCGGAGACGATGAAGAACCCCATGCTCGAATCGACGCCGATGGCGGTCACTCCCCAGGCCATGAGGACGAACATCGCCGCCTGGATGCCGATGAACGTCCAGGTGAAGAACCCCGACTGGACCCCCTGGCGGAGTTCGCGGACGAGCATCGGCGGCAGCCAGTGCGGAAAGTCGTCTCCGGACCAGCGCCACGGCCGGGCCGCGACGGCCGGCCGCCGGTGCAGGCGGCGCGGTGTGGCGGCGGCCGACGCGACGCTGAGCGGCCTGCCGTCGCGCCGCCGGCCGCGGACCAGGTCGGCGACGTTGCCGAGTTCGCGCACCCAGGGGCGGGAGACTGTCGCAAGCACGACGCAGAGCACGACGAGACCGGCCCGGGTGAACAGCGTCGCGACGTCCGCCAGCCGCGTCGGTGACGACGTCCCGTCCACGATGGCTCCAAGGCTGCATGCCGCGCCGGCCGGGAAGGGCAGCGTGGCGAAGATGCCGAGTGTGTAGTCGGGCCACTGCATCTGGTACGGCTTGAAACCGTTGGCGATCAGGAACGAGAGAAAGCAGGCCAGGTGCACGAGCAGGCAGACGAGGAGCCGCTGCCCGCGCCGGGAAATCCGCCCGACGAACGGCAGCGGACAGGCCACGGCCGCGACGAGGAGGGCAGCCGCGGCCAGTGCCGGCGGGTCGGCCTGCGGCGGCAGGAACCGGCGGACGAAGCCGAGCCAGCCCGCCAGGCAGATGGCGACGAGGATCGCCACAAAGAGAATGCCCGTCGCCCAGCCGGGGGTGAACGCTGCGGCAGCCAGCCGGCCGGCCGCACCGAACCGCCGAAACCGCGCGAACAGGGCGGTCACGCGGCTGGGCGCATCGACGACCGTGCCCGTGGCGTAACAGAGGAGCAGCGGCGCGGTGGCGAGGAACGTGCCGACGGCCGCCGGCTTCGAGCCGAGCCAGCCGGCGACCGGCCAGGCTGCGGCGATGGCGAGGGCGAGGAGCCGCTTTCGGCCCGCGTGGTTCTCAGCCGGCGGCGCGATCCGCGCCGCGGCGAATTCGTGGAACGCGAGGACGTGCGCGACTAGCAGGGCGACGATGGCGACCTTCATCGCCGGTGACACGACGAGCATCATGACCGATGCCGGGATCCCGTCGTCGATGATCTCGGCGAGCACCGGGAGCGACAGGCCGCCGAGCACGACGACGATCCCGATCCGGAGCCAGAGCGGCAGCGCGGAGAGGGCGACCGCCGCCGCGGCGACGACGCTGCCGATCGCGACGATCCAGCCGAGGATCTCGATCTGCCCGAGCACGTCCACGCCGCCGAAGAAGTAACGGACGACGACGTAGGGCAGGAACGTCACGGCCACGAGGAACAGCTGGGCGACGATCGCGATCCATTTTCCCGTCACGATCCGCGTGGCCGAGAGCCGGGTGATCTGGAGCAGGTCAAGCCCGTTGCCCCGGCGCTCGCCGCCGATCGCCCCCAGGCCGCGCAGGGGGACCAAGAGCACGAGGGCCGCCACCGCGGCCGTCCAGAAGAAAAACGCGAGCGACGCCTGTTCGTCGAGGCTGTCGGCTCTGGCCAGCGTGAACACCGAAAACAGCAGAAACAGCGCCCCCTGAAGGAGCAGGAACGTCCAGATGAAGACCCCCGACTGCACGCCCTGGCGGAGCTCCTTGACGAGCATCGGCGGCAGCCAGGCGGGGAAGTCGTCGCCGGGCCATGCGGAAGCACGCAGCGAGAACGTCGAGTTCGTGTCGGCGATCGTCATGCCCCGCACCGCGTCAGTTCCGGCGGCCCTTCGGCCGCGACCACAACAACCTTCACCGTGGGGCCGGGGCCGCCCGTGCCCCGTCGCCGGACGTTCACTGCGGCCCTCCGGGCCTCCGTTCACTCGATGCCGACTTCGCTCCACCATCCTCGGCTGCGCTCGTCAGTACACGCCGGCTCCCTGGGCACGGGCAGCCCCTCCCGAACGCGACCACTCTTCTTGTCGGCCTGCCGGAGGATTTCATGGCCGCCGTTCCTTCACCATGTCAACGAAGGCCTCCTCCAGCCGGCGCTGCTCGCGCCGGAACTCCACGACGGGCACGCCTGCCGACACCATCCGGCGCAGGCCGTCGGCGAGCAGGGCGGCGTCGTTGCCCGCGCAGGCCAGCCGGGCACCGTCGCGGCGTTCCTCGAGCACCCGCCAGCCCGGCGTCATCTCGGCCCACTCGACGAGCGGGCCAGTCGGGCCCGCCACGGTGACGAGCACCGCCATCTCCTCCCCCTGGCCGGCGTCGGTCGTGCCGTGCTTGAGGTCGTCGGCGTCGCCGTGGAACACGAGCCGGCCGCCGTCGATGAACAGCAGCGAGTCGCACATCTCCCCCAGCTCGCTGAGGATGTGGCTGGAGATGAAGAGCGTCTTGCCGCGGGCGGCGAGGAGCCGGACGAGGTTCTTGAACTCCAGCCGGGCCTTCGGATCGAGGCCCGCCGCCGGCTCGTCGAGGATCATGAACGCCGGATCGGGAATCAGCATCCGCCCGAAGCACAGCCGCTGCCCCATCCCCTTGCTGAGCTTTCCCATCTGCCGGTCGGCGAGCGGCGTCAGGTCGGCGAAATCCATCACCTCCTCGACGCGGCTGCGGCGCTGCTGCCGCGAGAACCCGTACGAGCGGGCGAAGAAGTCGAGATACTCGAAGACCGTCATGTTGGGATAGGTGCCGAAGGCGTCGGGCATCCAGCCGACGAGCCGGCGGACACGGGCCGGCTCCTCGACGACGTCGAGGCCGTCCACGACGACCGACCCCGACGTCGGCTCGTCGAGCGTGGCCATGATCCGCATCGTCGTCGTCTTGCCGGCGCCGTTGGCGCCGATGAAGCCGACCACGGCCCCGCGGCGGATCGCAAACGACAGGTCCTGCACGGCGTGCACCGAGTCGAACACGCGGTGCAGCCCGTTGACCTCGACGAGCGTGTCCGTCTTGGCGGGCAGGGGCGGCGGCGCGGGGGGCGCGGCGTCGGTCATGGCGCGGTCCTCGTCTTCGTCAGCGGGGCGATGAAGTCGGCCCGTTCGTCGATCCAGCGGATCGCCGGCAGCGTCTCCACTGCCACCTTGCCGACCTGTCCGCGGGTCGATGCGTAGGCGTAGCCGCGAAGGTTCGCCAGCCGGTCGAGGGCCGCGGCCCGCACCGGCCCGGCGTCTTCGCGGAGCGACGCGAAGAACTTCCTGAACGCCTCCGCGTCGCTCGGCTGGAGCGTCTTCTTCTCGCCCTTGCCGACGTCCGTCGCCGTCCAGTGCCGGCCCTCGTCGTCGATCACGAACAGCCTGTCGAGCGGCAGGTCCACGTCGATGCTGGAGATGACCGCCGGCTTGCCGTCCGTCTCGGTCAGTTCGACGCGGGCCCGGGAAGGCCGCACGGCAGTGGCGAGAAACGCCTGATCGGACCGGCTGCGGAACCAGTCGCCGCGGCGCATCCGCGCGTCGACCTCGATGAACTGCTCCTGTCCGTCGGGAGCGAGGGGCTGAAGCCAGGCCGGCTCGTCGATCGGAAACGATGACCCGAGGAGGACGCCAGTACGGCTGAAATCCTCCTCGATGACAGCCAGCGAATTCTGCTCGGGGGCCAGCAGGCCGAGGATCCGCCGCGCCCCCGCGCCGCCGACGCCGTCCTTGAGGAACATGAGCCCGAGCAGGAAGGCGGTCGCGGCGAGCGAGATGGCGGGCGTCGTCCAGAACATCCGCGAGCGGTGCTGGCGGGCGAACACGAGCACGTTGACCGGCCCGGCGACGATGGCGAACACGCTGAGGAAGCCGAGAATCCATGTCATCGGCAGCGTCCGTGGACCGAAGACGTTCGCGAGCTCCCCGAATCCCTTGTCCCAGGTGCCGGGCATGGTGCTGCCGCCGCGGTGCGGGGAATAGCCGAAGCCGGGCCTGTATTCTCCGAGGAGTTTTTCCAGCGCTGCGTCTTCGGTGTTCTTGAGGAACGTCTCCACCGCAGCCGCCGTCAGCCTGTTGCCATCCCAGTCGATGAGGACGAGTTCGCCCGAACCGACCCGGCGCCGGCCGTCGGGCCCGGCCGCGGGAACGCCCTCCAGTTGCTTCGTATCGGCCTTGGCCGAGAGAATCCCGACCCGTCCGCCGCTGGCAACCCAGTCGAGGGCCGCCTTGCGGGAGCCGCCGGAAATCGCCCGCCATTCCGCCGCGGTGAGCATGACGTTGCGGAACGACGACCAGCCGCGCCAGTCGTCGGGCGCCGTCGCCATGTCGAGGGCGTTGCCCGACAGCGTGTATTTGGCGAACGGGTTGCCCTGCGCGGCCTGCACGCCCTTGCTGATGCCGCTGAGCAGGTCGCCGCTGCCGCTGCTGCCGTGGCGGGATCGGGGCGTCTGCAGATCGACGTGGAAGCCGCCGCCCACGACCCCGGGGCCGACGATCTCGAAATTCGCATGCCCCCAGCCGCGCGACACGCTCGTGTAGAGCGTGGCTGCGCCGGTGGCGCCGGCGGCCACGGCGATCCGCGCGTCGGGCAGGATGCTCGTGCTCATGGCGAAGTCCCGCGTCGAGCGCACGGTCCAGACGTGGTCGGCAGAACTGCCGTTGGTGATCTTTACGGTGACGGGAAGCAAACCGACGTCGCGGCCGATCGGGATCGTGCCGAGCCCGGCCCAGCCCTCGACCTCGATCGCGATGCCGCTGCCGGCATCGGTGGCGATGGTCTGCACTTCGGCGCTGCCGGTCGCCGGGCCGCAGGCCGCCGCCACGGCGAGAATGGCGACGAGCAACCGTCGTCGCCGCGTGTCGAATCGCGCTGCGGGATGCACGTGCATGGGTCAGACCTTGGCGGCCGCGAGGCTCGAGGGCAGGGCCTTGTCCTGGGCCGGCACCGCGGCCAGCAGCCGGGCAACGAGCGCGTCGGTGGTCAGCCCCTCCAGTTTCGCGCCGTAGTCGAGGACGACCCGGTGCCGCAGGACCGGCGCGGCGACGGCCCGCACGTCCTCGTAGGCGGCGTTGATCCGCCGGTCGCGGAGGGCCCGGGCCTTGGCGGCCGCCGCGAGGGCCAGTGCAGCCCGCGGCGAGGCCCCGAACTTGACGCCGGCGGCATGCGGCCCGCCCGGGTGGGTGGCCTGCACGAGCCGGGCGATGAAGTTGGCCACGGTCGGGGGCATGTAGACCCGCCGCACCTGGTCGAGGAGTTTTTCGAGCGTCGCGGCGTCCATCACCGCCGGCACCTGCGGCTCGACGCCGATCTCGCGGTTGAGCACGATCTGCTCGAGCGTGGCGACGTCGTTGGAACGGACGTCGAGCTTGAAGAGAAACCGGTCGAGCTGGGCCTCGGGGAGCGGGTAGGTGCCCTCGAGCTCGATCGGGTTCTGCGTGGCGAGGACGAAGAACGGCGCGGGGAGCGGGTGGGTCTGCCCCATCACGGTCACCCGGCGCTCCTGCATCGCCTCCAGCATCGCCGACTGCGTCTTGGGGCTCGCCCGGTTGATTTCGTCGGCAAGGAGGATGTTGGCGAACACGGGCCCGGGCTGGAAGACGAACTTTCGCCGGCCGTCCACCTCCTCGAGCACCGGGTTGCCGGTGATGTCGCCGGGGAGCAGGTCGGGGGTGAACTGCACCCGCTTGCTCGTCAGCGCGAGTGCCTTGGAAAGCCCCTTGACGAGCTCCGTCTTGCCGAGTCCGGGAAGGCCTTCGAGAAGGATGTGGCCCCGGGCCAGCAGGCCGACGATCACCATCTCGATGAGCTCGTCTTGGCCGAAGAGCACCTTGCCGAGCGCCTTGGCGAGGCCGTCGATCGCGTCGGCGGCAAACCCGGCCTGCTGCTCGGTGATCGGGGTGGTGCCGGAGGCGGGCAGCGACATGGGGCGGCTCGTGGGGAGGCGGGGCAGGGAAGGACAGGAAACCCGAGGCAGAATACCACCCGGTCCGGCACCGGCCAACCTACGGCGTGGAGTTCACCGCAGGCTTGCGGTCGGGGACGGGCATGCGGACGACGAGGTCGGACTTGGGGTAGTCCACGTCGCGAGTCTGCTCCTGCCACTCGCCGCCGACGATGTCGCCGCTCATGTCGTCGCCGCCGTCGAAGACGCCGTTCTGGCCGACGCTCGCGAGCAGATAGCCGTCGCCGCGTCGCTCGTAGATCAGAGGCTTGTCGGGAAAGGGATCGATTGGCACGGCCGGCAGATACCGGGGCACGAGGTCGTCGAGCCGCTCGGGGTAGGGGGGCGAACCGGCCGGCTGGTCGGCCCGCCGGGCGGCGAGCGCCGCGGCCGTGCGGGTGAGGGTCATCAACGCGCGGCACCGTGTCGTGGCGTCGTCGACACCCAGCACTCCGGGAAGCAGAAGCGACTCAACCGTGTCGGCGATCAGGGCACTGCGGTACTGCCGGCTGCATGTCCCGAGTATCGTGTCGCCGGTGGCCCGCCAGCCGGATGACGATGAACGAGCGGACGCGGTTGGCGCCGTGAGGCGATCCAAAGCGGCCCGCCGCTCCGCATAGGTCGGCAGCCTCAGGGCGGCCTCGACATCGTCGTAGGACGTGTTGAGCCGCTGGAGCACGAGATTCCAGTCGATGCTCGTGGCGGACGCCAGGGACAATCCGGTCGAACCGCCGTAGATCGCGTTATTGATCGCTCGAGCGCGGGCCAGGCGACCACCGGGCACGCGGCGGGCAAACCAGACGACGGCGTCCACGCCTAGGAGCCGCTCGAAAACGAGCGCATCGGCAGATTCTCGCAGCGGCGGCCCCGCATCGAGTTCACGGCGGATGGTCGCCAGAACATCGGGGGGCAGCGTGGGGGAGCCGAGCAGGTGCCTGGTCGTGATCTGGTCCGCGCTCGCCATGAGGGCGATCGCGAAGATGAGCCCGATGAGCGTCTGCGGGCCCGACTCGCGTGCCACGCTGAGGCGGCCGAGCCGATGCACGGCGCGGATGTCCCGCCAGGCCGCGGCATGCCGGCCTTCGCCCACGTGCAACAGTGCGCGGGCGAGCACGAACCGTGACAGCGACCGG
>Ga0315909_10004925_pt1 | contig 15541 bp, 15 predicted proteins | sample LakEriMetagenome_11_FD_203527 | JGI IMG/M metagenome (GOLD analysis project Ga0315909, IMG submission 203527) | Freshwater fungal communities from buoy surface, Lake Erie, Ohio, United States - Buoy 2 MA125 | ecosystem: Environmental > Aquatic > Freshwater > Lake | place: USA: Lake Erie, Ohio...
GAACCGCACCTACCCCTTGCCGCGCGGCAGTAAGAGGCAGGCTAACTCAATGTCATTCATCAAACTGCTCACACCCATGCGGCGGCGTGGCGTGGTCCTCCTGCGCCACGACCACGTAGCTGCCCTGGTGGACATCCACTCCGAGCTTGATCACGCTCGGGCTGTTCGGATACGGGTGGCCGGAGACCGCCAAAGCGGCCCCCACTCGTGATGAATGTTTTTCGTAATCATATCGCCGGTGAGCCAATCAGCTCACGTGCCCCATTCCATGCCATCTATGCGCTGCTGCGAACTCGCTGAGCTTGGGGTCGTTGGCGTTGCTACCCGCGTCCTCAAAGGAACCATCCGCCAACATGAACTCTGAGGAATTCAAGGAACGTCGTTGGGCCATAGCTCGAATGATTTCGGGATGGTTGGACTCCATGAACACGGAACGAGGTGTTCGTCCGTCTGAGAGTAGTGACGGCAAACCCAGCAAGGATACCCAGTTCTTTACGAATCTCTCCTCCGGCGAAGCGGTATTTGTCTGTCAGACCTTTGCTGGAGCGCGCACGACCGTCCAAGGCACAGATATCGACCCCGACAGAGCACTCGAAATTGCTATTGGCCATACCGACGACTGGATTCCGGTGATCCGAATCGCTAGTTCTCAGCTCGACCGTCCGATTGAGATTGTCGGCGGCACCGACGCAGCGATGAGGGAGGCTATTCAGTCTGTCCACGACGTAATCTTTCGTGATTGGCCGCTCACTAAGCACGAGTGCGATGAACTGATTCGCAGACAACTCCCGGACCAACTCGAATGACCGCAACACCTAACCACGTTTTCCCCGAACGATGAAACCTTCTCACCTGCATCTGGCGCGCAATGGTCAAGAGTTCGGGCGCTATTCGTTATCCCATGTGCGCGATTGCCTGGCTAATCGCACGTTCAACGGCGAAGAATGGGGCTGGCACGAGGGACTTAGTGAATGGAAGCCGATCAAATCGTTCTTCGCCGACGAAAAGAATCGCGCGAAAGAAAAAAAACGCAGAGAAGCCCTTCGTGATCTGAAGTCGGATCTTCGTGAACTTCAGAGCGATGATCCCGAGCCAAGATTCGTGAGGCGCCTCAAACCGGAAGAAAAAGCGGCGATTATCGAAAAGTTTGAAGCCATCAGGAACCGTGGCGGCGATGTCGGTGCGTTTAGGGTAATCGCCGACCATTTTCCTGAGTTCCTTACCGAAGATGGAAGGTGTGAAGTCGAGACGGATCGAGGCATGGACCGCGAGATGAAGAGACTGGCAATTGCCCATATCGAAAACGCTTTACGCTCCATACCGCAGGCATTGCTGGATGAACGGCCAGCTACGCAGAAGCAAAAGGACTATCTTCGCGATCTAGGATTGAAAGACGAGGCGACCCTGAATGCCCTCGGTATCAAACAGGCGGGCGCTCTTCTCGACGTAATCGTCGGAAGGAAATCCTAGCCGCTTGGCCGGTGGGACAAGGGACAGACTGGAATGGCACTAAGTTAAGCCCTGCATTCGGCGAATTCCCTCTGAAAAGCGCGAGCTACACCCGGCGGGGAACCCCGCGGCTGAACCGGGCGGAAACGAAAGCCAACAGAGGCAATCGAGTATCCGCAGCGCACTCCGCTGGTAATCGCTGTGCATGCGGGCGGGGCGCGTCTATCAGAGAGAGTTCATCCATAATCGTCCTTATCTTAGTGCCATTCGTGACAGACTGGTAGTAAGAATGAGCATCTTGTACAAAAGACAAACACACCGGCGAGTCCGGAGACAGAGGCGAGGGGACCTTTCGTAACCCTGTGCTCGCCTTTGACTATAGCGATCCCTGTCCGATTCGCGTCGGGCCAGCCCCCCCCCGCGCAACGACGATTAGGGCGGTTCAACGAATGGTGTAGCCGCGCGTGGCAGCGAGTAGCAGATCGGGCAGGGCGGGTATCCTACCCGGCACGGCAGACGTCGCTGATGCCGCGCAGCACGCAAGGCGCACAGACAAATTGCACAGCAGAGCGAACAGCATTTTGCGAAATGCGGACACCGTCCCACGGCTGAACGGGCCGGGGAGGATACCCGGCCCGGCGGGTAGGAAACCCGACCTATCCCAGGGCGTCGGGCGCATCGCTGAAGCCAAGCGCCGACCGGCTATAAAAATACTTGAAATGCTCTAGTGTAGAGGTCGAGCAGTTCATTGCGGGTCATAATGACTGAAACTGACTCGTTCTGCGTGGAGACACAAGAGGGGCGGCGCACCTCCGTGCGCCGCCCCCCCGGCTCGAATCAAGTGAAGCGACAGGGGCTAGTCTGCCTTGAACTTATTATGGCCATCCTTCTTCTGGGCCATGATATTTTCGTAAATCGCCTTGGCGTCGGCCGTCTTCCCGGCTTCGACAGCGGCCTTGAGCGCGTCGAGATGCTTGCCGAGTTCCGACATGGATGCCTGGAAGTCTATGAGAAATTTCTCCTTGCCCGCCGGGGGGATATCCTTGGTCTTTACAGGGTCGTACTTTACCGCTGCATCACAAGCGGCCTTGGCGGCGGCGATATTTTCGAGGTTGGCAGCCTTCTGTCCGGCATTCTCGATGTTGCGGTTCACGGCCTTGAGAGCCTTGCTGATTTTGTCCATTTCCTTGCCCATCGGAGTGTCATCTTCGGCGCGGGTAAACGCCGGGACGGCAATGGAGCACGCGGCAACCAATGTGAGGAGGTGTTTGAGTTTCATCTTGTTTCTGTCGTTATGGTTTTGGTTTTTGAATCGGTCCGACGGGGCGTCCGGCGGCTTGTCGCAGGCATTGACGAAAATCCTCCGGGGTTAGTCAAATTTTCTTTCGTCAATGGATATCCGAGTCTCACCCCCCGCCGCTCAGAAAAGCGTGTAAATGAACGGGGCCGCGCCGGGCGATACCAGCGCGAGCGCGATCAGCGAACCGACCACGACGAGAATGATGATACTGAGTGCACGTTGCCGCCCGGAGTCATCGCGCACCTATACTGGCTGCGATGGGAAATCGAGAAGACATTCGACGAACTAAAGAGCAAACTGGGCGAGACGAAGGCATGGGCCAGTACGGCCAATGCCAAGACCATCCAGGCCCATTTCCTCTGCATGGCGCATAACCTGATGATCCGATGCGAGGCGGACCTCGAACGCGTCCACGCAGTGCGCAACGAGGCGGAACTTGCACGGCGCGCGCAACGGCTGGAGAAGGAGCACGAGCGCGTTGCCAAAGACAACGTGAAGCTGCCGTTGCTCGTGCGGGTCTTTCAGCGGCTCACTGTGCGCTCGGTGAAGTTCATCCGCTGGCTGAGGGTGCAACTCTTTGCCCGCCTTCACCATGGGCCGGATATCGCCGCCCTGCGCTTCTTATACGCAACTTTGTGGGTGGATTCTTGGACACCGTTGCCCGTGATGATGAGCGGCCATTCCGCGATTGTCCGCACGCCGTCGCCGCTGAATGAACCTAAAAGCGGGAATGGAAACCACGGATGACACGGATGGCACGGATAGGAAGGGACTTGCCGCCGATCGGGTACTCACCCCGTGGGTGAACGGGATTTCGCCCATCCACCGGTCTAATCTTCTTCATCCGTGGCATCTGTGTAATCCGTGGTAAATCTCATCGCCGTTTTCAGGATGAATTCGGCAGGAAGTTTCCGATGCCTTTCGCTGTCGCATCCACCTTGTGCGGTATCGCCCACAGGCCTGTGCCGAATTGCTTGAAGAGCAAATTTTGAAAACACTTGTTGCTCGGGATCGGGAGCGCGCGTCCGTCGTCCTTCACGAGGAAGAGTTGCCGCTTCTCGACTTCATCCGCGACGTCCACGTTGCGTTTCTTGTCCATTATCCTAAATCCGGCGATGGGATGTCGCGCAAAGACCCAAAGAAGAAGCAGATGCAGACAAGCAGGCATTCACCCGCCGGGTGAGTGTGAACCAATGCGCATCTCTTTGCGTCTCTGCGCCTTTGCGCGACATCCGCTCCTCCCATCGCCGGATTTAGGATTATCAGCCCCGCGGGTGGCGCGGAAGCATTGGAGCCCTTGCCGACGGCGATGGGCTGCTGCGCGGGAGAGGAAAGCGCGGAGGCGAAAAATGCGGAGGCGAGGAGTGCCGTGAGGTGGGAGTGGTTCATGGGAGACACCTGTGCGGAGTGGCGGAGGTTTGCCATTTCGCCCGAACTTTTTTGTTCCGCAGGTTCGGCGGACTGGCGTTTGCGCCTCACGTCTGCAGCAGCAGGGAGCGCACTTCGGTGTGCAGATCGTGGGCGAGGGTCTTGCGGTCGCCGGAGCGGTGTGAGGTGGGGCCGAAGTAGATGTCGAGCACGACGCCGTTTTTTCCGAGGAGGTTCAGGAGGTGCGGGGCGAGGGTCATGTCGCGCCAGTAGGCGACTTCGTCCGCGACGTTGCCGCCATCGTCGAGCGAGTATCGCAGCGCGCAGGCGGTGACGGGGCAGCCGAGTTTCACGACCGGATCGAAGAGCGAGCTGCGGAATTGCAGCACGTCGTCCCCGCCGGTGCTGGTGCCCTCAGGAAAAAGTGTGAGCGGCACTCCGGCGTCGAGGCGTTTGCGCATTTGTTCCGACACGTCGGCGACGGCGGTGCGGCGCTCGCGATCCACGAAGATCGTCGCGCCGTGCCGCGCGTAGAGTCCGAAGAGTGGCCAGCGGGCGACTTCCATTTTCGAGACGAATGCGCAGCGGGCGACGGCGCTGAGCGCGACGATATCCAGGTAGCTCACGTGGTTTGCGACGATGAGTCCGGTATGTGGGATTTCGCCGTGGACGCGGATGCGCAGGCCGATCCATTTCGCGTGACGGAGCGCGACGCACTGAAGCCAGCGGACGCGTGCGAGGATGCTTTTCCCTGCGCCGCTGAAAAACAAATCGCCGAGGCAGCCGACTGCGAGTGGAGGGAGCAGCAGTGCGCGCATCGTGGTTCGCACGGTGCCGGAAACGATGCCCATTTTTACGAAAGGAAACGCGCGGAGGTCGCCGCGGGAAGCGAGGTGAGATCGATCAAAGTGAGGAAATCAATCGTGCCGAAATCACGGTCGAGCGCGGGAGCGCCGCAGATTCTCGCGCCGACTGCGAGGTAGGTGCGCAGGAGGCGCGGCGGCTTCGGGCACTCGGCGAGCGGTGCGGCGGCCGGCAGCGCGAACGCCGGGAGCGGCGCGGTGCGGAAAGGTTCGGGCGCGAGAAAGTCGGGCGCGAGCTGTGCGAACATGGCGTGGCCGAGCGCGGCGTCCTGCGATGTGAGCGAGCTGCAGCCAACGAGGTAGCGGGCGCCGCGTTCTCGCGCGTAAGCGGCGATGCCGCGCCAGAGCATGTCGAGCACAGTACCGCGGCGGTGATCCTGGTGGACGCACGCGCGGCCGAGTTCGACGATTTTGCTGCGGAAAGGCTCGAAGGGTGTGAAGTCAAACTCCTGCGCGCTGTAGTAGCCGTGCCCCGCGGCGGCCATCGGGCCGGTCTGAAGGCGGTAGGTGCCGACGATTTTCCCCGTGGCGATGTGCTCGATGATGAGGTGGTCGCAGGTGGCGTCGAAGCGATCCGAGTCGAGCTGTGTGTGCCAGCTTTCGCTGAGGCCTTCCCGGAGCTCGACGTTGAACACCTCGAAGCGCAGGCGCTGCGCGGCGAGGATGTCGTCCTCCGTTGTGGCCAAGCGGGTGCGGTAGTTCACCCGCGTGACGGGGATCTGCGACTCGGACAAGCGGGCAATTCGTGGTGCAGCACCGGTGTCCGGAGGTGCTGCGGGTTGCAGGGTCTGTGCGGTGAGGCTCATGCGGGATGCGTCCATGCAGCATACCAATCCCGTGGGCGGATCAAATGAAGATTGGGTGTCCGGCGTGTGCCGTACTTGTGAACAGACGCAGCGGAAAGGGGGCGTCTTGAGACGCGCGGCGTTGCGCGCCTTCGTCAGCGGCCGCCCTGGCCCTGCATCATGCCGCCGAAGCCGCCCTGGCCCTGCCAGCCTTCGGGCCTTGCCCACGGGATGCTGGAGACGCGCTCGTCGTCCGTGCGCTTGTCGTTGCTGGCGCAACCAGCGATGCCGGCGGCGAGGATGAGGAGGAGGATGCGAATGAAGGGAGTCATGGAATGTGGTCTTATCGCGCGGGCAGATCGCCCAATCCGGGAACGCCCGCTGGCGGTGCCGACGGTGCGTTGGGCGCGGAGTTCCGAGGCGCGTTCGAGTCTGCGGGTGCGGGCTCTTCGCGCACCCTGTCGTCGCCCGTGTAGATGACTTCATCGCCGGGCTGGACATACACGCCCCTCGCGAAGCTCGACGGGATGATGTCCGCGACGGACTGCGAGGCTTCGACATTGATGATGCGCACCTTGCCGATGGCCTGGCCGCCGCGGGTGACGATGAGAATCTTGTTGGCGGCGGCACCCCTCTTGTCGCCGAGGCTCACGACGCAGAAGCCCCATCCTGCGTTGACCGCGAGCACCTGGCCGCGGGTGCCTTTGATCATGATATTCTGAATGTAGCGGTTCAGATGCGTCGTCTGATCGGCGATCTTTCCCTCGGCCTTCTTCTGCTGCTTGGAGAGGTCTTCGATGACGATCTTCTGCGAGGCGACATCGTTTTCCAGAGCGGCCACCTTCGCGGTGAGATCCTTTTTGCCCTGCAGCAAGTCGTTGAGATCTTTCAGGAGCTCTTCGGGAGTCTTTTCGCCGAGCGCGGCTTTGAATTTTTCGAAGCTCTCCTTGATGGCCGCATACTGCGCTTCGACGTCCGCCTTTTTCTGGAGCGTGTCCGCGAGTTCGGTCTTCGTCTTGGCAAGTTCCGCCTCCGTCATCGCCAGCTTGTCCTTGGCCGTCGCCAAGTCGGCCTGCGTCGTCGCGAGAACCTCCTCCGTTTCCTTGAGCTTCTGTTGGGTCTTTTTCAGCGTTGCCCGTTTCTCCAGCAACTCCTCGTGATCCATCTTCGCCGTCGCCTGGAGCTTCTCGACGAGCTCCTTCGTTTTGAAGCCGAAGAAGATCGCGGCCAGCGCAATGAGGATGGTGAGGCCGGAGAAGATTTTTGCTGCCATAGGATCAGTGCGGGTAATGGGTGGGTAAGCCGGAGATGTGACAATCGTGACGCCGGGGTGCAACGTCAAAACTGTGCGCGACAGCGGTTGTATGCGCGTGAGAATTTTATTGGCAAGGGCTTTTGCAAAAAAATTCCTAAGATTTCATTTTACCAGCGCGCGGCCCGTGTGCTTCTCTCCGCGCTCCGTCAGGGACCATGGATGGAAGGCTGGCGAACCCCGCCAGAGCCGGAAGGCAGCAACGGCAGCCTGCCCTTCCTTGTCGTGGTTCCCTGACGGAACTTTTTTTATGCGGGATTGGAGAAAACGGGAGGCGCAGCGCGGGGCCTCTGCGAAATTCCACGGATGAAGCGGAGGAGGAACCACGGATGGCACGGATGAAAAAATGCCCCGTGAAAACCATCCGTGAAATCCGCGGTGAACTCCTTTCGCATCCGAGTGATCGAGGTTTTCCCGGAGGTTTCAGAATGTTGCGGCTGCGGCTTTGGACGTTGGAAGTTCGATGTTGAACGCTTTCCGCTTCCCCTCGCGCCGCGAGTTGGCGCACTTTCCCCGGCCATGCTTCGCCGAGGCTCTTTGATTTACGCACTGCTGGTCTTTCTCGCCGGCGCTTCGCTCATGCGCGAGGCGGCGGTCGGCAGGCTGCCGCGCTTCGACGAGACGTGGTGGGCCTTCCTCGCGCGGCACGGCACGCCGAAGGCCGCGGCCTCGAAGCTCACGCTCGTCGAGATCACCGGCGACACTCTTTCCAAGCACGCGTGGCCGTGGAAGGCGGACGACTTCGCGCTCTTTTTTCATGCCGTGCTGCCGTTCAATGCCGCCGTGCTCGCCGTGGAGCCGCCGCTGAATTCCGGGCGCGACTCCGCCGCCGAGGCCGATCCCGTCTTTGAAAAAATGCTGCACGACCACGTCCTCCGCAGCCCGAAGCTCGTGCTCGGCGGGCGGCTCGGCGTCTCGCCCGAGCCCGACGCCGTGCAGGATCTCCAGCCCATGCCCGTGCTCCGCAAAGTGCGCGGCGACATCACGCGCGTGCCGGATTTTGCCGCAGTCGAAACGTGGGCCGAGGAGACGCTGCGCCTCACCACGCAGCCGGGCTGGACGAACATCCCCGACCGCGCCGAACGCGATCCGCGCGGCTGGTGCCCGCTCGTCCTGCGCTACCGCGGCCAGCCCGTTCCCACGATGGTGCTCCAGCTCGCGATGCACTTGGAAAAGGTCACGCTCGACGAGGTCGAAGTCGTCCTCGGTTCGCACATCGCGATCGGCAAATCGCGCACGCTGCCCATTGATGAGTCCGGCCGCATGTTGCTGAACATCGGCGCGGAATTCCAGCGCGTCTCGTACGACGATCTGCTCCTCAGCCGCGAGCAACTCGACCGCCGAGAGAAGCCCGTGAAGCAGCCCGAGCTTTTCACCGGACGCATCGTCCTGCTCGCGCGCACCGACTCCGATGCGCGCACCGTCACGCTGCCCGGCGGACGCACCGTTTCACCCGGCGAATTCGTCGCCGCCGCATTCGCCACCGTGGAGATCGGCGCATTTCCGAAGCGCATCGGAGTGTCGTTCGACTGGACGCTCGTCGGCATCGCCTCCTTCCTCGCGCTGTGGATCCGGAAATGGCGGCCGATGCTCACCATTCTCACCACGCTGGTCCTGCTTGCCGCTTGCGCCGCCGGTGCGTGGTGGATTTTTCTGTCACGGCAGATCCTGCTGCCCGCGCTGCTGCCGCTCGGCCTCGCCGCGTGGGTGCTGCTGCTGTGCCTCGGCGCGCGGCGCATCGAGAAAATCATCGCGTTTTGAAACCGGCGCGCTATGCGGACGGATGCGCGCGGTTGCCGGTGTCGGTTGCGGGATGACCGCCGCGCCTCGGGGTTCGATAAATTTCAATGTCCACATTTCACTTCACCAACCTCACCGGCGCCGCCGAGATCGGCGCAAACTGCTACTCCATCGAGACCGGCGGGCATCGCATCCTCCTCGACACGGGATCCCACCCGAAAAAAGCCGGCACCGCGGGGTTGCCACAGCTTGGGCTTGTGCCGGACGATTCCGTGGATGCGATCATCATGTCGCACGCGCACCAGGATCACATCGGATCGCTGCCCGTCGCGATGCGGCGGCATCCGCGCGCGCCTGTCCTCATGACCGAGCCGACGCGGCTGCTCGGCGGCATCATGCTGCACAATTCCGTGAACGTCATGCTCGCCGAGCAGGCATCGGGATCCGAGCACGCACCGCTTTTTTCCCACCGCGAAGTGGACTCCGGCGAGCGCCGCTGGCTCGCGCGTCCGCTGCGGCAGAAATTTGATCTCACCGGCGAGCGCGTCGGCCCGGGGGATGCCGCGGAAGTCACCGTCGAATTCTCCGACGCCGGCCACATTCTCGGCTCCGCCGGCACGCTCCTGCGCAGCGGCGGGCGCACGCTTTTCTACGCGGGCGACGTGCAGTTCGACGACCAGAACATCTCGCCCGGCGCGGACTTTCCGGACTTCGCGAAGGAGCCGTGCGACGTGATGATCATGGAGAGCACCTATGGCAGCCGCGCGAGGCCCGAGGGCTTCACGCGCGCAGGCGAGACGGAGCGGCTTGCGACGGCAATCGAGGCCGTCTTTGCGCGTGGCGGCTGCGTGCTCATGCCGCTTTTTGCACTGGGAAAAACGCAGGAATTTCTCTCGATCTTCCACGGACTGCGCTCACGCGGACGCCTCCGCCGCGACTGCCCGATCTACATCGGCGGCCTCGGCGCGAAGCTCACCGAAACGTATGACAAACTCGCGCGCAAGACCCCGCGCCTCCAGCCAAACCTCGATCTGCTGAACGACGTGGCACCCTTCGTCGTGGGCGCCCAGAATCTCGCCGACCTCCGCGTGCGCCCGCGCCGCATCTTCGCGCTCAGCAGCGGTATGATGACGGAAAAGACGCTCTCAAACGTCTTCGCGCGGCAGTTCCTCAGCAACCCGGAAAATTCGATCTTCTTCGTCGGCTATGCGGATCCCGAGTCGCCCGCCGGCAGGCTGCGCGCCGCGGGCACGGGCGGAAAGATCTCACTCGGCCCCGATCATCCCGAGGAGACCGTGCGCTGCGGGATCGAGCCGTTCAATTTCAGCGCACACGCCTCGCGCGAGACCATCCGCGCCTACGTGAAGCGCGCAAAGCCGCGCAAGCTCATCTTCGTCCACGGCGATCCCGAATCGTCCAAGTGGCTCGCCGACGCCGCGCGCGAAGACCTGCCCGGTACCGAAGTCCTCACTCCCGCGCCGGGAGTTCGTGTGGAGTTGTAGCGGCGTCTTGTTTGGACGTTCGATGTTGGACGTTAAGCGTTAAACGTTGAGCCCGCCGCAGGCGCGTTCCGAATTTTGGATGGCATTCAGAATTCGCTGCGCCGCTGCGCGGGGCCAAGCGTTTAACGAGCAGGGCTCAGTCCTTCGCCTCGTCCTCGTGCCGATGCGCCGTCATCCGCATCGCGACGAAGTAGAGCACGCACACCGCCACAATCGCGATGATGATCCAGATCGCCTCGTGCTTCACCGCGCGGATCAGCCCGCCGAGATCCACGCCGACTCCTTTTTGCAGCGCGCCGAGTTCCACCGCATTCAGCTTCGCCCCCACGCGTCCGCCGAGCCACGCGAGCACGCCGCACCAGATCGCCGATCCAAAAATCGTCAGCGCGCTGAAGCGTGCAAAATTCATCCGGATGATCCCCGCGGGAATCGAGATGAGATGCCGGATCACCGGCAGCAGCCGCGCGAAGAAAATCCCGCCGGTCTCGTAGCGGTGCATGAAGCGCTCGGCGCGCGCGACCTTCTTTGGCGGGAGGAAAATGTAGTTCCCGTAACGTGCGATGAACGGCCGCCCGACGACCCGCGCGACGAGATACGTGATCGCCGACCCGAGCCACGATCCGAATGTTCCCGCAATCACCACGCCGGTGAGCGTCATGTGCGCATCCTGCCCGCCGTACGCCGCGAGGATCGCCGCAGGCGGGATCACGATCTCGCTCGGCACGGGAAAAATGGAACTTTCCATCGCCATGAGGACGATCACGCCAATGTAGCCCCAGTCATGAACCCAGTGAAACCAGACTTCGATCAAATGTTGCATCTCCTGCTGGTCTAGCAGCCAGCCCGATCCCGGCAAGCAGCAACGTAGCCGCGGCGGCATCCTCTTTTGGTGTTTGTTGTTGGAAGTTTCGAGTTGGGCGGTTGGCCTCGCGCAACGGCCCTGCGCCTTATGAGCGGGTTCCCTGACACCGGAGGCGCCTGCGGCGGGCCAAACACCGAACGCCAAATACCAAACGCCAAACACCGAATGAGGACGGTAGCTGCACCGCGCTCGACTTTGCCGCGCCGCGCTCTCCGTGTGCTCTGTGGTTAAAATTGCGGGCAATCCCATCATCCGCGTTCTTGCGGAGACGCGCGCGCCCCCCTAGCTTCGCCGCCCTTTTATTATGTCCGACGAACGCAAGACCATCGAGCAGCGACACCAGATGACCGACATTGAGCGACTGCGCCACAGCGCGGCGCATGTGCTCGCCACGGCCATCCTCCGCATCTGGCCGGAGGCGCAATTTGCGGCGGGGCCGCCGGTGGAGAACGGCTTCTACTACGACGTGGATTTGCCGCACCGCATCTCGCCGGAGGACTTTGCGCGCATCGAGGAGGAGATGAAAAAGGAGATCAAGGCGAACAACACTTTCGAGCGCACGGCGGTGTCGCGCGCGGAGGCGGTGGCGCTGGCGGAAAGCGGACGGCTCGGCGGGCTCGGCGAGCGGCCGGGGAATCCGAGCAAATTCAAAATCGGCAACCTCGCGGACATCCCGGAGGGCGAGGAAATCTCGCTCTTCCGCAACGGCGACTTCCTCGACCTGTGCGCCGGGCCGCACGTCATGCGCACGGGGAACATCGGCGCGTTCAAGCTCACGCACGTCGCGAGCGCCTACTACAAGGGCGACGAGAAAAACCCGCAGCTCCAGCGCATCTACGGCACCGCGTTCAAGAACAAGACGCAGATGGACGAGTATTTCACGATGCTCGAGGAGGCGAAGAAGCGCGACCATCGCAAGCTCGGCAAGGAGCTGGAGCTTTTCACGTTCGACGACGACGTGGGTCCCGGCCTGCCGCTGTGGCTGCCGCGCGGCACGGTGCTGCTGGAGGAGTTGGAAAAGCTCGCGAAGGAAACCGAGTTCGCCGCCGGCTACGACCGCGTGCGCACGCCGCACCTCGCGCGGGAGAACCTGTATCTCACCAGCGGGCATCTGCCGTATTACGCGGAGAGCATGTTTCCGCCGATGGAGTTGAGGGAGGAGGGAGATGAGAACGTGCTGGATGAGGGATTGAAACGGAAAGTTTCAGAGCGTGATCGCACATTGAGCGATATGTTCATCAAACTCATTCCCGACCTTCGGGATGTGGAGAATTTCAGGCACCAACATTTTTTGGATGCGGTGCATGAATTCCCTGTGGAGGTTGAAAAGGGATTGATCCAAGCCTCGCTTAAACGGACCTACGCAACAATCATTCAGGCACAACGGCCTGAGCCCGACCGCTACTACCTCAAGGCCATGAACTGCCCGCACCATCACAAGCTCTTCGGAGCGGTGCCGCGCAGTTACCGCGACCTGCCGCTGCGGCTCGCCGAATACGGCACCTGCTACCGCTACGAGCAGAGCGGCGAACTTTTCGGCCTCATGCGCGTGCGCTCCATGCAGATGAACGACGCGCACATTTATCTCACCGAGGAACAGTTCGAGGCCGAGTTCAATGCCGTGAACGAGATGTATCTCAAGTATTTCAAAATCTTCGGCATCGAGAAATACCTCATGCGCTTCTCCACGCACGACCCGGCCAAGCTCGGCCAGAAGTTCGTGGACAACTCCGCGCTGTGGCTGAAGACCGAGGACATGGTGCGGGGCGTCCTCCAGCGCAGCGGCATCAACTACGTTGAGGTGCCGAACGAGGCCGCGTTCTACGGCCCGAAGATCGACGTGCAGGTGTGGAGCGCCATCGGCCGCGAATTCACCATCGCGACGAACCAGGTGGACTTCGCCGTGCCCGCGAAATTCGGCCTCACCTACCGCGACCGCGACAACACGGACAAGACGCCGCTCTGCATCCACCGCGCGCCGCTCGGCACGCACGAGCGTTTCATCGGCTTCCTGATAGAACACTACGCCGGGAATTTCCCGCTCTGGCTCGCGCCCGAGCAGGTGCGCGTGCTCACGTTCGGCGCGGAAGAACCGCTCGTCGTCGCCGCGAAGGCGCTGGTCGCCGAACTCCGCGCCGAGGGCGTGCGCGCCGCGCTGGACATCACGTCCGACCCCATCAAGGCGAAGGTCGCGAACGCGGAGCAGATGAAAGTCCACCACATGCTCGTCATCGGCCCGCGCGATCTCGCGGAGAATAACGTGAGCGTGCGAGTCCACGGCAAAGGCCACCTCGGCGCGAAGCCGCGCGGGGAAGTGGTGGCGGACATCCTCGCGGCGATCAAGGAACGGCGGGCTTAAAATTTACGCTGCGGTGTCCGTTTAGCAGACCGTTGGAAAACCAATTTGGCGCGATGCAACGCGGGCAATCCTGCCCGCGCAGCCGGGATGCGGACAGGATTGTCCGCATTACGCCGCGTTTCCGGCGCGTTTTTTCGGCGCGTTTTTTAGCAGGCCGTCAGAGGGGATGGGACAGGCGATTACCTGCCGCGGACCTTGTTTTCGTTCCGGCGCTCCGGCGCCTTGTGTTTCGTCGCTCTCACGCTCTTTGGCGTGATTTTTGCGCCTTTGGGATTGGCGTTCTTTGCGGGCTTTGCGTCGCTTTTGCTTTTCTTTGCCGGGGTGGTTTTGGCCATCCGGGGAGATTATGCCCGGATATGAAGCGAGCGAGGATATTTTCCGGAAACGTCGTCAGCTTTACCTCCGCGGCTTGACGCCTTTCCCGCGTCCGCCATTCTCCGCGGCCCGATGAAGCTCGACGCAACACTCATTCGCAAGATCGCCGCCAAGGTCGGCACGCCGTTCTGGTTTTACGACGCCGCGGTGCTCCGCCAACGGATCGCCGACATCAAATTCATGACCAGCGCGCAGGGCGTTCAGGCGCGCTTCGCGATGAAGGCATGCCCGGCCACGAAGGTGCTGCGCGAGATGGCCGCGGCAAATATTTGGATTGATGCCGTGAGCGGCAACGAGGCGCTGCGTGCATTGCGTGCGGGCCATGCGCCGGGGAACAATCCGCCCGTGGTGTGCTTCACCGCCGACGTGTTCCGCGACAACGCGCTCGATGTAGTCCTTCAAAACAACCTGCTGCCGAACATCGGATCGCCCGGCATGATCCGTCAGCTCGCCGCAGCGGGCTATCGCGGCCCCGTGAGCATCCGCGTGAATCCCGGCTTCGGTCACGGCCATGTGAACACCTGCGACACCGGCGGGCCTTCCTCGAAGCACGGCATCTGGCATGGTGACCTGATCGCGGTGAAGGACGCCGCACTCGCCGCGGGGATGAGCGTCACGATGCTGCACGCGCACATCGGCAGCGGGCCGAAATTTGAGGAGCTGCACGAAAATCTCACGCGGCTTGCGCTCGAGTTCCGCGAACTGATCCCGCACTTCCCGCAGCTCACCGCTGTGAGCCTCGGCGGCGGCATCCCGCACAATTACCGCGACCGCGACGCGCAGGTTCCCATCGAGCCGCTGCGCGAACTTTTCACCTCCTGCCACCAGCGCATCAATGTCGCGGCGCGTCGCGACATCCGCCTCGAAATCGAGCCCGGCCGCTATTACGTCGCGCCAAGCTGCACGCTCATCGCGCAGGTGCATGACATCAAGCGCACGCAGAGCAATGCGAAGGGCAGCGGTGCGACTTTCGCGATGGTGGATGCGGGCTTTGTGGATCTCGTGCGCCCCGCGATGTACGGCAGCTACCACCAGATCGAGGTGCTTGGAAAAGAGCACGACGATCCGAACCAGCAGCGCGAACCCATCGTCGTCGCCGGCCCGCTCTGCGAGAGCGGCGACGTGTTCACACGCGGCGGTGCCGACGAGGAACTCGTCCCGCGCCTGCTCCCGCGCCCGGTGCCCGGCGACCTCCTCGCGCTGCGCGATGCGGGTGCGTACGGCTACGCGATGAGCAGCAACTATAACTCCATCGGCAAGGCCCCGCAGGTCTGGGCCGAGCCGGATGGCACGGTGGAAATCATCAGCCGCCGGGAGACCATCGAGGACATCCTGAAAGCCGAGACCAGCGAAAAACTGTAGCCGCCGGGGGAACGAGGCGGGCCGATTTTTCCCCTCGCTCCGCGCGCGATCCGCAGCCTGCCCCAGTCCGCCCGCACCGCGAAGCTCCGCCGTTGGATGTTGAATGTTGAATGTCCGATGTTGGATGTTCACCGCATTCCCGTGCGCATCCTCATCGCTCCCGACAAATTCAAAGGATCGCTCTCCGCACCCGCGGCGGCGGAGGCCATCGCGCGCGGGCTGCGCAGCGTGTGGCCGGATGCGCAGATCGACCTCGCGCCAATT
>Ga0315909_10004928_pt1 | contig 15538 bp, 19 predicted proteins | sample LakEriMetagenome_11_FD_203527 | JGI IMG/M metagenome (GOLD analysis project Ga0315909, IMG submission 203527) | Freshwater fungal communities from buoy surface, Lake Erie, Ohio, United States - Buoy 2 MA125 | ecosystem: Environmental > Aquatic > Freshwater > Lake | place: USA: Lake Erie, Ohio...
CCTCGTTCTCATAAAGTTGATCGAAGAAATCTTTGCCGGGTCCACCGAACACGATCCCGATTCCCTGTGCTACTGCCATCGACTGCCAGGCTTGAACCTGCTCTGCGTTCAGGTAGATCCCGAATCGTCGTTCGTGCTCTGTTCTGAGGTCGAGTCGCCCAAGGCTGTCGGCTCCGTAGATGGCTGCGAGAACTGATTCTCCTCGCCACTTTTTTTTTGAAATCCAGAGTACGCTATGAATGACTTGAGCAGGTCAAGACACTCCAGTTCAGTCAGCCCGCGTTCTTCGACAGTGCCAACTCCGAACACGCTACGTGTCACGCCTGCGACTTTGCCGATGATCTTCTCCCGAAGTGCATCAACCTTCATCAGTTTGAAGTCATCTTCACGGAAATCTTCGTGCTGTTGCAGTGATCTCCAGAGGACCATCGGATCTGCGTAAACAGTCCGATGGCCGTTCCAGAATTTGAACACGTAGCGGTTGCGGTTAAACAACCATCGAAGTATCAGGTTGATCATGTTTCAACAGACTGTGAAGTACCAGCGTAGGTCGCGAAGTTTGTCACAAGGTGACTGTTCTCAAGGAACAGATAAGTTTTGCCGTCACCAGACTGGCTCGTGTCAGTCGTGAATGGCATGGCTTCGATATCGAAGTCCCAGACTGTATTCTTTGACCCAATCGGGAATCGGACAGGTCCGGAGTACCAGCAGTTTGGATAGTTCAGTGTCGTTGCAATCGTAACCGCACCGGCGTCAGCAGCGGTCGCGGCAACGTCTGCCGCACCAAGTAACTGAATCTGAAACGCACGTTTGCCGCAAGACAGCAACCCGCCGATGTTCGTCAGCGTTCCGGCTGCCCCTGTGGACCAGTTCGTGGACGCCTGACCTTCTCTCATCTTCTTCACAACAGCAATGCTGTATTCAACCAGCGATAAACTGATTTTGGCTTTCTTGCCCATGAACTGCCGATCGACAGGAGGGCCAGCAGTTCCACCGAACTGATCGGAATGAATTGGGTTAGTGAAGAACTCTTCTTCAATCTGAACCCCTTCTGTGGTGTATCCAAGATTGACGAAACCGTTCGTGTCTCGAAGATTGATTTTTACCAGCACAGGGCCGGACACGTATGGGCAAAACAGACCAGTCATGTGGGTATTTCCTTATGGGTATCGTCGGCTTGGAAAGTAATGAGCACGATCACGCCAGAGGTTGAGATTGTTCCACTCGGCTATGCTCGGCCCTTCACTGCTGACTTCTCCGGCATTTGTTGCCGCAGGTTCATCAGCCGTGATGACGGAGTTCCCGTCCTGCAAGTCTTTAATACAGCCCTTGCGAATGTTCTCGTAGAATTGCAATACGTCCGGATTTGATGTGGCCCGGCGTCGAAACAAGTGAACCATCGCGATCTCGCAGATGATTCTTTTGAACCACTCAAGGTCAGATCCCTCCAAGGCTGCAAGCTGTGCCGCCTCGTAGCGTCCGCCTTTCCTGAGTGCCGCTATGACCTCACCTTCAGCAGCACACAAGGCTTTATCAACACGCTGATTATCAGACACGTCGACCGCTGATCCATCGCTATTGTCATCGACGACAAGTTGCTGGATGTCACGCTCATCGAACGTGTCAATCAGATCAGTTGCTGTAACGTATGTTGGGGTCGGCATCAGGATTCGTCCTGAGGTGTTCGTTGTGGTTTGTGGCTCAGAGCAACATTAGACAAGGATCACCACCCTTCCAGATTTCAAAAGAACTCGGTGTCTTTATGAAAAGGTGGTCAGCCGGGGAGGCGTCCGACTGACCACCGTGCAACAGTCCGAAGACTGATGATTACACTGCGTTCTGGAACATAACCGCAGTTTCTGGAGCAGTGAGGATGTAAACGTAATCCTCAACAACGCGGCCAGATGTTCGGCGGTTGTCCTTGTCCTTCTTCGTTTCTGCTGTCATTTCTTCATACATGAAGCAGGTCAGAGACGAGAAGGATGGTGCACCGTAAGTGCCTTCAAGTGAACCCGGACGGGCACAGATGAACGGCGTTGCGGTTGGCAGAACCTGAGACTTCGTTGAAGTAGCTCGCTTGCGTGATGTCACGCGGCGTGTCTTCTCAACGATCAGGTTCAAGCCGTACAACTGAGAAGGCAGACCGTAGAACGAGTTCTGGTTGCTCGTTCGCAGATCACCCCGAACTTGTGCCAGTGCATCAGGAGAACCCTTGATGTACTCGACGATCTCCTGACACTCAGCCAACTGTCGGGCCAAAGTGGAGTTGATCACCAGGTACAGGTCGTCGATGTCGACAGCCGCCAGCGTGTCGTCCAGAATCAGTTCGCGAGCCGTGTTCAGGCTGCGCTTGATGTCCTGACGGTTGCTGGTGGAAGCTGCCCAAGTGCCGGTGTTGCCGGACACTGCGGAGATATCCACGACGTGGCTGGAAATGTGGTTCCCAGTCGTCAGCATGGCGTTCAGAGCCAGCATCGTGCGGGCGGTCATCGCCTGCTGTGCCTTACGCTGAGCGTTCTGTGCGACGACGTCCCAAGTTGCCTGATCGACAGCCTTGTCACCGATCGTGAAGGCCCACTGACGGCGAGCCGTCTGGAATGCCTTGTACTCGTGCTCCGAGGTGCCGTCTCGGCCACCCGGTGCGTTGTCGCCATCGTTCCACAGTGCATCAAGGGCGGTGTCGTCGAGGATTCGACCGCCTTCATCAATCGTGCACTTCAGGTAATAGCCAATGCTCTTGGGAGCTTTGACGATCTGAGTGTACTTGTTGACGTCAAATTTCTTGACGTTGCGGCTGTAGTCGATGACAAGTTTCCCGCTCGCTTCATGCGATGGGACGAAGGTGTTATTTCCACCCGGTAGAACAGCGGTCATGTTGTGAATCCTTTCACAATTGTTTCAGAAAAACCCATTCAACTGGGCAGATTAGGCTCCGAGGTATCCGAACAGGAGTCGCACGCGAACTGCTTCGCCAGCGGAACCTGATTCCAATGCAAGTGCTCCGTAGCAGTCCTTGTCTGTGCTGGCTGTCACGCCACCACCAGATGCGTCAGACTTGAGCAGGTCGCCCTGAGTGCAGCCACCAGATCCGATGATCAGAAGAACCGGGCGGTCTTCCTGTAGCCCGTCACCAACCATGTAGATGGTCACAGGATCGCCGGACGCTGCGGCGTATTCAGTTTGCGATGGCAGAGGGGCGTAACCGCTTGCCTCGCCAGAGATTCCAATCATTCGCTCGCCTGCTCCACAGGTTGCGACAGTGTTGGTGCCAGACCGCTTAACAAAACGAGATGGGCTGATGTTGGCAGATGCCTTGAACATGAGTGAATCCTTTCACTGGTGTATTCAATTGGTGTACAGACGCTCTTTGTCTCACCGTGAGACAGAACTAGCCAGCGGTGTTCTTGCCGCTTTTCTTGTCTGCACAGTACCGTTCACGGGCAGTGACGTAGTCAACGTCATGCTTGCGTGCGTATTTCATAACGCCGTCAACGTCAGCGGCGGTCAGTTCGTCAACGCCGTTGCCGGTTTCAGGCAGTTCGCCCTGCTTGCCAACACCTGCGATTGCTGAGAAGTCAGCGACAGCGGACGGGCTTTTGCGAGCGTACTTCTCGATGTCCTGAAGATCAGCGGAGAACTCGTCTTCCGTCTGAACTTCAGCCTTCTTCATGTAGCGTTCCATGTTGAACTCGAAGCCTTCAGACTTCAGCTTCGACAACTTGCCGTATCGCTGAGATCCGAGAAGCTGAGCCTTCATGCTCGCATTCTCTGCTTCAAGTGCGTTGAGTCGTGCTTCCAGAGCCTGCAGCCCTGCTGACTTGGAGTACTGTTCTTTCTCGTCGGCCATTGGGTTTGATCCTTTATCAAATGGCGGTTTGTTCGGTGGACCGCCAGCATCCGGCTTCGGCGGCATCATTGAATCTGGTGCACCTGCACCCATATTAGAACCAGCGTCTTGCGGTAGCCCGCCCGGCTGGGGTTGTCCTGTTGGGTCTTGTCCAGGCATTCCCGGTTGGCCAGGCTGATTGCCATCTTCTGCTGGCATGTCGGCCATCTGTGGTGCCTGATGGACAAGCGGGTTTGGAGATCCTGCCTGCCCGTCTTCCTCCATCTTCTGAACGAGATACTGTCCCATTGCAGAGTTCAGGAACGCCTCCATGATCGACTTAATCAGATCCTTTGGCAGTTCTTCCTCGTCGCTGTACTTGTCGCGGTCGTCGCCCGGCACAAACGTCCCGTTTCCACCCGGTGCGACCATCATGTATCTCTCAACCTCAACGTCTTCTCCGTGTTCGGATGGACGATTGAAGTATCTGGCAGGAGGAAGATTCAGTCTTGGCTCATCGGCTCCAAGTGCAGCAATCGGGTAGAACGATCGCTTGTGAACATCAGGCAGAGGCAGAACCTCAACCGATCGCCCGCGTCGTCCCCTCAGCAGTTCGTCACGATCCTTGCGGTGGTACTCATCAGCAAAGATTGCATAACGTGGCTTCGTGTTGCCGATCATTCCGAGGCGATAAGCTCCGGTGTATCCAAGCACTTCAGGTTCCGGATCAGTCCGGTTGTCTGATGTGTGTCCGTTTGTGATTGGGCAGAACTTGCCGACGTCTGCGATCTGTTCGTTCATGTTCCGGCAGATAGAAGCCAACGCCTTGCGGTCGTACTTCACTGCGGGGATCGTGCGACCATCGCGAGACTTGCGGGCTGGAATCTCATGTTCTTCAAAGACAGGGATGTCACGCCGTTCCAGAAACTCAGACGACTTGTGATATCGTCTCGCCTCGGCTACTTCCGGCTCATCGCCAACATGAGAACGCCATGCCTCGAAACACTGCCGATTCCTTTCAGCAGTGTTCGGGATCTCAGTCATTAGCGACTGATGAAACCGGATCGCAAAATCCGGCTGGCTTTCCCCGTCCTTGGGTACTAGGTTATTCATAGCGTCCTGCCTTGAATATCAAAACCACCCAATCCATTGGGCAGTTATTGGAATTGTCAAGTATGCGGCAAATCCTGTCAATGACTCACACGGTCAGAATCAATGCCATCATCAGAATTAGTTGTCTTCGTAGCCGCTTCCAGATTTCTTGCTGGCTGCAATAGCTTCGACAACACCATCAAGCAGTTCATGGATCGAGTTGTCCAATGCAGACACTGTACTGGTCATGCTGGCGAGTGATAACGCCCAGACACGGGTATTGATTGGCAGTAGCTTCCAGCAGGCGTGACAGATAGGCACTTGGATGCAGTTGTCCGGGCGATGCGGGGCGTGCCATTGCCCACATGCTCCGCACAAATGTTTTTCGCCTTTCGGTCCCGTTGCCATTACGGTGCCCCGATCTTGTCAAAATAGGCGTGCTGCTCCTGCGTCAGTTTGCACTTATTGCAGATGCAAGAATCGTTTCTCGCAACGCGACGAAATACCACTGTCTCTCCGCTATCACCTTCTATCCATATGCAGCATGGTTCCGGCAATGGTTCTCCAGACGGGACGATACAAGTCTCGAAGCATTTGCATTCTGTATGCCACGGATGGCTTTTCTGGACAACTTGCATTACCTGCCTCGGTTCGGTCTCTGTGATCCACGGTCTGGATTGCCTCGATTCGGCCTGTTGCTGGTAGGACGATACGGTCCCTTGACCTCCGTTTGCAACTTAGAAACCCCGACGCGGCCATCTTTTGCTTGACGTACTCGCTTTTTCAGGATCTGGATTCCGTTCACGAGGATTGCCCGGCGTGGCACGTTTCCACCGACAGCCTGAAGCAACGTGTAGCGATACTGATGCCCGGCAATCGTGCCCCTGATTCTCAGTTCGTCCCAAACAAACCCGCCCTTGCTGGACGCACGCAGGAACTGCTCGAATAGCTTCGGATGAACATCAGCGTAGCCGTATAACGGCCCCATCGTCTTCGATCGCTTGTCGCCCTGAAGATAGCGAACCAGCAGCGTCGACTTAGCAGGGGCTTTCAGGTTGAACTGAAACCCGATACTGTGGACGTTTGAACTTGTCACTGGAACCATTTGCCCCGTGACTGCCGGATCGTCGGTCTTGTATCGGCCCCTGAAATTAGCCGTCCTGATCTCGACCGTATCATTCGAGACAAGCCGCATTCCGTTCCACGTCTGAGGCTCAGACGGAACGATCCGGCGGGTTGTCGGTTCTGACTCTACCCGCCGTCCTCCAGCCTGCTCCGGCGTTTTGCTGCCACCGAACATCTCAGGCGTCAATTGTTCGATCAGATCAACCGTCCTGCCAACATCACCACTGATGTCACGCAATCCAGCCTTGAGCGTGCTTGCCAGTGCAGACCTAGCCTTGGATGTCGACGGGCTGTTCGCTGTCTGGAGAAGGTCCAGAATCCCCCGGACTGCTTCCCTTGCTCCGCTGTGTACGCTTACGACGTTCTTTTGGGCGTCGTTCGCTAACTGGCTCAGTTGTCGGTCCAGTGTCTGATTCTTCCCCCGGAGTCTCTGACGTACTCGGTGGATCTCCTGCATCAACGCGACTCGATTCTGTGGCTCCGTCTTCGTTGAGAGGGTTTTGATCTTCTTCAGGCTGTCCTGAATCTGTTTCTGGTCCTGCTGGCTCTGATTGAACTTCGGGAATAGCGGGTTGGCCATCGGAGAACTCCATCTCTGCGAAGTGCCGTTCAAGCAGTGCCTTGTGGGCGGCATCACCGTCAGCAACTGCTTTGGCAAGTGTCATGGTTGGGATACTGAATATCCCAATTTTACCAGTTGCGTCTGTTACTGTGTAGACGGTCGCAACTTTGACCTCGTCAAAAGCCGTGTCAATGCTATGGATCTCGATATTACGCTGGGCAAGGATTGGTGATGCAATCCAGTTCAAAGGAACCATAAACTAGCCTCTTTCTCGGTGTCGTGTCGTAAAGCCTTTCAGTCGGCCTGAGTCTGGAAGATACTCACCGCTTAACTGGGTCGTAATAGCTGAATGGGCTTTTGCTGAGGAAATCGTTGAACCTGTCATGAAATCGTCAGAAAAACATAAATAACGAAGTGCGTCGCAATTGCTTGTCAGGATGCCGTTTGCGAAATACGTGCCGTCTTCAGTTGCTAGGTTGTAGACGTGCTCGCTGATGTTGAGCGGATGCACGCTCACTACGGTTACGTAAATCACATTCACGGCTACAGGTTTTTGTCTTTGGAGTTCTGGACATTTTTCCGCAGATGCAGCAAGGCTTGCACTCTGGGTATTTACCCTCTTTTCTCTTCGTTTTGTGCATCTCGACTCGCCGCAGTGATCGCAGTTTGTAGTTGCAATCTTTGCTGCATGTCTTTGATTTTTCGAAACCGTGAATTGTGAATCCGGTTCCGCAGATAACGCAGGATCTTCCTTGAGTTCGATGAGACTTCCTACACCGACTGCTGCACATCCCCGGTTTAATGGCTCTTGTCTTGAATTCCACCCCGCAGGCTGGGCAGATACAGGATCGGATTGGCAGTGACTCGGCATGTAGCTTTGCGTGGTCTGGCGACGAGATTGCTTGCAAGTTACTCGGCATGTTATTTGATGAGTTTCCGTCTTTGTGGTGAACTTCGAATCCGTCAGGTATTTTGCCGACAAACCTTTCGTACACCGCCCTGTGCAGGCTGTTGCTGAATCCAGAGACCGAGCAGGTGAAATACTCTCTGTGTGTTCGATATTTTGAGTCGAGACACCTTGTGTACTTGACTCCTTCGAACATGACGAACTGAGATCGCTTTCCTGCTTTTGTGATGTAATCAATGACCTGCAAGTCCGGTACTGATTGTCCTGCCATATTGGATGATCCTCTGTGCAGCGAAGAACTGTTCCGTCACTGAATTTGACTTCAAATATTTGACGAATCCCAGTGCATTGTGATGAAAGCACTTTCGATAGCCCTAAATGCGATACTACATAATCGCCAGATTTGATATCGCAAATCATCTTTTGGCCACCAGCGATTGATATCATCGCGTCACCCACTAAACAAGAATGATCTTGGCGTTTTAATGGCGCTCTGAGTGGGTCTTTGGGATTCCTTCCAGCCTTCACCGATGGATCTGCCCCGCGTAGCCAGCGATAGGTTTTCATTTGCTGGACAAGTTTGGGGCAGTTGGTCCTGTGAATGAACAACTTCGGTTCCAGTTTTATTTTCACTTTGCCGGTCGCTGTGTCGATAACCGGCATTCCTCTTGCGTCGTGAACTGGAACTGGAATCTGCGGCTTGAGTAGATACTGAATGTGCTCGATGCCTTCCAGAACGCTGTTCTTGCCACGCATCATGGACAGGTTTTCTACTTCGGGATTGTACTGATTCAGTTTCATCCCGATCCGCAGATTGTCCGGCGACGACGGGTCACAGTACGTCGGACCATAAAGACTGTTATCTGCTGGCCACTCCCATTTGTGGTACACGTCCGTCAGGTGATCGACTGTGGTTTTGCTCTGGTCGTTGCTAACTTCTTCATCGTAGATAAACCATTGCCCGAGTCCGTTCTTGGCTCCCCAGTTGCAGACGAAGTCGTTTTCTGGGCCTGCACCCCAGTCAATCCCTCTGCGATGCCGACAGCTTTTAATGCGGCCCCACATCTCGTCACCCATGCAGTGTGTGGCGACGTTGAAGTCTTTGTAGATGACGCCCTCGTATGTCGAGAACATGCCTTTCATGCGAGTTTCCAGCATGTCAGCGGGGACCATGCCGAAGAACTCTTCAAACCACCGCTTATCGACGTGTCCAGCCTCCATTGCACACATTGTGTTAGCGTGGAAGATTTGCCAGTTTTTTGGCAGGTACTTCAGCCCGGCAATAGGCTTCTCTGGCTCGTAGCCGTTCTCAATCATTTCCTCCAGTGTCTGACTCAGGTCAGCATCAACGGGAGTGAACTCGACCAGTTTAGATCCGGGGAAGTTGTATTCACGGCAGCCGCGTAACACTTCTTCCAGAATGCCCCAAGGAAACTGTTCGATGAATCCGAATCCGCCAAGGGACCGTGCCTGCATCTTCCCACGTCCCTGACGCCACGACTTGAATTCAAGGCTCCAGTTCTTGCCGGGGTGGCCTGGAGGGCTTTTTAGAGGCACACGGAACGGCTGGTTGTTGTTGCGGTTGTTCCAGTGGATACGCGGCCAGTCGACAACATCAGGCGGCAGATGGCCTTGCTGGTTAAATTTCTCGTCCCACATTGAGCCGATCTGCTCGTATGTCTCGGCAATTACCCAAAACGGGGTGTCTCGGCGTGGCGGCGGTGTTTCCAGAACGAATCGGCAAATCTTTGCGATTAGACAACTCGTAGTCCCTGCACCATTTCCACCAGTAAGGAAGAGGCATCCGTCACCCTTACTCTCATAGAACGCCGTCTGTTCGTCGAATCGTTCCGGCTGGTCTGGTCGAGGTGTGAAGTGCAGATACGCCGGGAAGTCCCTGACGCTACCTGTCTGTGATATAGCAACCATCCTTGGTTCCTTTGGTTATGTTATGCCTATCGGACGTGCTGTCCTCTGTTGATTTTGTTACACTAGCCGTGTCACGAACGCATGATCGAAGCCCGATCGAAGCCAGCAAAGCATAATCGATCGGGCTTTTTCATGCGCCGATCGGTTTCCGAGTCCGCTGCTATTTTTCTTCTGTCAGGTCCAACTCATGGCCCCAGTCGGCTCCGAGATCAATCCCGAGATCCTTGGCAGCATCAATAATCCCCTTGCAAGCATAGTCGCAAGGCGTCAATGCTCCGTTCGATTTGTACGGCTTTCGCGGTTTCTTTGCCATGTCGCGAATGTGCCCCATTGCGTACAGCAGCGATGACGATGCTCGCGCCAGTGCGTCAGGCGAGACGGTAAACTGCTTTGTTGGTGCGTGATACTTCATTGATTCACTTTCTCAGGGACAGAGGTATGGTTATCCGCTGTTGCTCAGTACCCAACAATCTTCCACAGAATCCACAGCGTGACGACGTGCCAAACGTTATCGACCACGATTGCGGACCACGGAGCACAAAGCCCTGTCCTGAAAGACTTCTGTCCGACTGCGTCCATGTACCACGCGACAATCTGAGTCCGGTCCTGCAGAAAATGGGACGCAAACAACGGCAACGCCGTCCACAGAGGCCACTGAGCAAACAGCATCACAAGTGCGGTCCAGACTGCACAATGCACAGCACAGTGAAAGCTGGACCGTTTTTTGTTCAACGCCATCCAATCGTTCTGTGCCAGATAATCACCGGCCAAATGGCCAACCAATGCTGAAATCATTCTGGCTCTCCTGCCTCGTCCCATTCGGACTGATACTTTTGGACCGCCGCTCGTGCCTCTTCGACACTGATTGTGCCGGGAACCAGATCGTAGCACGATTGTGCGAACCCGGCTGGTGTTCCGTGCTTCGACAGCAATACCTTCTGCTTTTCTGTGATACCGTCAACTATCAAATTCTTCAGCATTTCCTCACTCCAATCGCGACTAGAGGACAGTTATTCCGCGTTTACTTTTGCTGTCGGATTCCAAAACATGCAATGCGATCCATCGGATTGTCGCGTGTACCCAGAGTACCTAGTACCCCTCTGTACTGATGCCGGAACTGCACACATGCACCGACGCCGCTCCGGATTCCACGGATTTACCACGTCTGGTTGCCACAGTGAGCACGTTTCGCACTTCCGCTGGATGGTTGTATCCACTTCCACCGCTACGGTTCGGAATGATTTATCCAGCATCGTTCCACCCTTGCCAAATGAACAGAGGTAGCGTCACACCTCTGTTACTTAACGAACAACCGATTGGCCTCACACGCTCGGCAATAGCCTTGATCGCTGAAACCGCAGGAGTGATCGCACAAGCGTCTCACCCGGCCTTTCGCGGTTTTTATCCTGTCGAACTCCATCGTCAGTTCCGGCTTCCACATCCACGCTACAAGAGGCTCTCCGTATCGCTGAATGGCGTCAGCCCTTCGTTGTGGAGCAGTTGCCAGAAGTCGCCGCTCAGCGTTGTCGAGTCGTCTTATCAGAGTCTTTGCGACTTCTGGCCTCATTGATTTTCCCCAATGTTCTCGATGCGATCGGAGTACCAGTGCTCTGTTGGTTTCAGCAAGGCTTTGGAGGCCTTGGCGGTTTCCCGTCACGCCCCTCATGCCACGCCACCGACAGATCGCTGTACGTGTATTTGTAATTCCTTTTGTACTCACCGAACTCATCCGCACAGCAGTCGCAGACAAACAGGCTTAATACCGATCCAAGGATGCCGCCTACAACAAAACCGATCACGAATATTCCAAGCATCACAGCAACCCTTCAATCTGATTCTGGCGAGGCGGCTTTTCCTCAATCAGGCACTTCGCCAGAGCCTTCATTATCTCGGTACCATTAGCCCTGTTTCGTTCGCATCCGTCGACGCGGACGTGTTCGATAACCAGCTTCGCGAATTCAACGATGGCCTGTTCTCGTGTCACCGCAGCACCTTCCTGTTTTCACTTCGATTTATACTCTGATCTGGCTTCGTTTAGCCGCGCTGACAGGGCACACAAGGCTTCCGCATTATCAACGATCGCGTTTCTGATTTCTTTTCTTCCGGATTCCTGCACAAGCTTGGAAACCAGCTCACAGAATGCAGCCACAGCGAACACAACCAGAATCGCCGCGATTCCTCCAGCCGTGAACATAAACCCGTCGATAAACTGCTGCACAAAAGCACTCCAAAAAGACTAGCGGATGCAATTACCGATGCTCATCTCAGAACGGAACGTCATCGCCACCAGATAGCTGGTTATCATAGAACGTTGTCTGCTTTGCCGGTGCAGATTGTCGCGACTGCTGCTGCCGTGGGCGTTCTTCTTCCTGCGGTGCATCTTTTCCACCTGACGGGCTTCCAAGGAACTGCATCGTTTCAACTGTCACGCCCAGCTTGGAACGCTTCTTTCCGGTTTCCTTGTCATCCCATTGATCGAGTTTCAACTTACCCTCGAACATCACAGGTTTACCCTTGGAGAGATACTGACCTGCTAACTCGGCAGTTTTGCCCCACAGGGTGCATTCGACGAATACTGTATTCTCGACCTTCTGGCCTTCCTTGTTCTTGTACGATTCATTGACCGCCAGCGACACATCAGAGACTGCTGTACCATTGCCAAGATAACGCAACTCAACGTCGCGTGTCAGGTTGCCGATCAGAATCACTTTATTGAACGATGCCATTAGAACGGATCTCCACTAAGAACTTGGGGATGCTCAGCAACGATTGCTGAGTACGCTATTTGGTAGGCGATCACCATTCCGGAGGTAATGCCCTTTTGCCTATCGAAGTTTACGTTTCGATTTGCTTCTACTGCTTCGAGTCGATCTCTTTCGAGGAACCTTAGCACTCTTCTGACGCCCTGCAACTGCGATGGTGTCAGCTTTTGGTCTAACTGGCTGATCTCCTGACTGCCAGATTTGGATTCGAACGGCTGGCCCGCTATGTCGGTTTCCGGAATCTTGTCTGAAGATAATTCCGGTGATGTATTCAGGTCCGTCATCGTACCACCAGCCTGCATCGACCAGTGTGTCTTCTAATTGTTTCCATGATCCTCTGAGTCCTGAACTGTAGTCCCACAACTGCTGCCGCTTCCCAAGGATGCGTGTTACAGCGACGAATGTAGGTATCTTAAATGGCTGGCGTTTGTAAAAAGAAAGTTGCTTACTGAATACTTTTTTTTCGGCAACAGTTCGCCAAAATGAATGGCCCTGACCGTCGTTTCGGTTTGAAAGCTCGATCGGCAACACGATGTCAAGCAATAGCTGCCCGATGGCCTGATCAATCTGGCTGGTTATCATGCTTGTCTCATTTGGCCTGCATGAAGGCCCGGTTGATCTTGTGTAGTAATTCAGTTCGTGGAAGCGGCGGCGTGACGTGTGTTGAGTTCCATCGTTCCATGTGCATTCCGACTTCCGCCTGGCTCATCCCGCATTCGACCAGTTTGCACGCTGCCCGGTAAACATCCTTGTCACGCCCTTGCCCGCCTTGCTTGACCGTTACAGGTCTGATTCGATCAATGTAAGCAAGTCCATCTCGAATGGAGGATGTTTGACTGTTGGCGTATGCTCCCAAACCAACTTCGGAGGATGCCGGTCGCTCAGGTCTCCATTCAGGATTGAAGACAGGCAACTCGCTGAACGGGATAAGTTTTCCGCGAATGTTGCTGCTACAGACACAGATGGAATACTGATGACCGGATCGTACTGAAGGGGGTGCAACGACATAGCTTCGATCTCCTTTTACGTCGTACTCGAATCCTGACGGGTCTTTGATATGGGCGTCTGACTTGATGTAGACTCCCGGTCCCGGATGCCGGTAGTAAAACTGCATCCCTCGTTTCGTTTTCACCCGTAGCGGCGTTTGTGGCTTCGTCTTCAGCCATCCGATGTAAGCGTCTTCGCTGTCACAGTCGGCCACCACCAGATTGTTAAACTGTCCCGTTAGCAGGGCAATATTGCAACCCGGAAAACGCCAGTTTGTCAGTGGTTTGTCGATATGTTCCAGCCACTTAATGAATGGCTTCTTGTCGGTGCCGATGGGGATAACGGACAGCCCGAGGGATAGGTAATACTTGGCAACGATATCAAGCCTCTCCTGTAGGCCGTCCATGCCCGCTCCTTGCTTGAATCATTGCGTCTGCGATTGCGTAACATGCCACCGCAACGTCTGTGGTGGTCGGTGCCGATATCTTCACGAAGTCAGATTCACGTCCGGCCCAAACTCCCGCCAGTGCCTGCCCGGCAAACCAGTCACGCAGAGACATACCCTCAAAATCTACGCTTCCGTTGTAGTGTCCTTCAGGGACAAAACGCGGAAATGCTGGCTCCTGTATATTTTTGGCTTCTATCATTTGGCAACTCCTTCATTCTTGCGGATCAAATCAGCCATTGGGACGCTATTAACCATTCGGCTCATGTCTGCCCTGTTGGCTGGCATGAACGGAAGATTCTTCGGTATCTGACAACCCTTGAGATGTTCAAATCCCTTCAGGTGTCCTGTCTGTATCCATGCAGCCGCCTGTCTGAAAGAGGCTTTCTTTCTTTTTGCTGCCCAATACGCTCGCTCGAATGCTGCTGCCACGTCAGGCAGATTGGCTTGCTTGGCTCGTTTGACTGGTAGCCCGGTTACTTCCTTCAGTTCGCCGGATCGTTGAATTACGGTCCTGCGTCGTTTGCCCTTCATGTCGTGGCCGCACGAATAACAGTTTCCGTGACGCGGGAAGTCCTGGACGGCGTGACAGTTGGGGCACTCGTAGCCGACTTCCTTGGTCAATGGATCGCCGTTGTCTTCCTGAGCGTTCCTCAGTGCGTCCATTCGCTCGTCTGTCACCTCTTTGGCAGATCCCGCACGATAGTACTGACGCCAGATGTCTTCCATGTCAGCGTTCGGTGAAGGATGTCGCCACCATGAGCCGCCATGATCCTGCACAATGCAATACGGTTGTTTCTTTCCGTTTCCGAAGTCTCTTGTCGGCAATGACGGATGGTTGCGGAGTACTCGCCCGACGATCTGAGTGTGTGACAGAATCGAACCGATTGGTGTCGCCAGAATCAGATGGAATAACTGCGGGATGTCCAGCCCTTCACGCATAACGAAGCGGTTGCAGACTACGCTGATTTCTCCGGTCTTCAGTTGGGCTAGGATCTCGTCTCGTCGTTCCTGACTGCTCGTTGATCGGATGCCGTCACAATAAACGTCATCGCCGTCAATGTGTGCCGCCCTGATGCCTCGTTTGGCGTACTCATCCACGAACCAGACCGATTCTTCCACTCCGGGGGCAAAGAGAATTGCCGGTCGCAGTTCGGGATTGAGTTTAATGTGTTCTTCGATGACTCGGGCGTAGATGGCCTGAGTCCAGATCTTCTTGCGGATATCCCCGACAGCATACTCCCCGGTTGCAGTTCGTTTGATGTCGGTCGTGTCCATCTCCCCGCAGGAGTAGACAAGAGCCGGGACCAGTGCTCCGCACTTTCGCAGATCAGACCGTGAACCGGCCAGAATCAAATCCTCGTACAGGTGCGACAGCTCAAGCGGCGTAGCTGTCACGCCTATTATGGTCGCCCCTTGGTCAACATACTCGTTCAGCAGTTCAGCCGCTTTGTCGGCCTTGTTCATGTGGGCTTCGTCAACGAGGATAATGTCCGCCGCTGGCATCAGGTTACGGGCCGTCAGTGTCGGGATGCTGGCCAATGTGTAACCACGCTGCCCGACATCCTTCACGCCGGAACGCATTTGACGTACGTCAAAACCATCGCACGTCAGCCCTGTGTAAAGCTGATCCAGAAGCCAACGACGGGAAGCAAGCTGGAGAACTCGCTTTCCTTCGTTTAGTGCATCTTCTGCAATCTGAATCATCATCTTCGACTTTCCGCCGCCGGTCGGACTACAGAGGCAGATACGCTTTCGCCCTGCCGCCATGAGCCGCCGCACTTCGGATACACCGTAGATCTGATGAGGCCAGAAGTTGTTCATAGCTTACAACCACTCCTGCTGTGGAAACAACTTCTGCCAATCGTTACCGAGCTTCTTGAATACTCGCAGGAACTCTGCG